>ENA-ORXR01000693-ORXR01000693.1-marine-metagenome-genome-assembly--contig:-NODE-693-length-41946-cov-14.851107_pt1 | contig 41946 bp, 38 predicted proteins | sample MGYA00237866_ERZ511479 | MGnify/ENA metagenome assembly ERZ511479
CGGCCCAACCGCACATAATCCTCTTCGGTCTGCTGCCAGACCTCCCCATTTTCGAGCGTAAAACGGATAAGCCGCTTTGAGCCATAGGTCGACGTGCTGACAATCGCCACGGTCTGTTCTTTGGGCGGGTTGGCCTTGTCCTTCACTTGTTTCTCAAGCGCCGCAACTCGCTTTTTCTCTGCGGCAAGGCGGTCTTTCTCGGCGGCCAGACGCCGCTTCTCCAGCGCAAGGCTCTCCCGCTGCGCCGCGAGACTGTCGGTCACGGGTGATGTAGGCCTTGGTGCTACCATGGGGGCGGTCATGGGGGCGGGCGCAAGAACAGGTGCGGACGCCGCAGCTCCCCCGCGCAACTTAGCCGTCTCAATCTGGAAACAAGACAGCTGCGCCTCAGCATTGGAAATCGCCTCGCACCCAAACAGACCGGAGAGTGAACCGGATTGCGCAGACGCAATTTGCGGCACGCCAAGACCAACCACCATCGCCGCACAGAGTGAAAGACGGATTATAGAAACTTTGGTCATGAGGGCCTCGCGGGTTAGAGGCCTAAAGAACACGATGGAGGCGGTGGGTGTCAATGGAGGGGTGCAGGTTTGGGGGCTTACTTTTTATTTGACGACACTTTTTCTTAGCCTACGAATGGCTATGGCTATAAACGATGATAAATGGAAAATCCTGTTTCAGAGGCATGACATTGTCGCGCAGGTTGATAAATATGGTCACTTTGATATTTCAGCCCAACTCATAAAGGAGGTCCGGGAACCCCGTTTAATGTGCAAAATGGACTTTCGTGAGAAAGTTCCCAAGCCTTTTCGAGATCATGGCCTGTCAATTTTGGCAATTCAAAACGGATTGTATCGCATTGCCAAAACGAGCCCTTTTTTCGACATTGATACAAAACAAATCGGCGCTATCACGACGGTTGATTTTGAACTTCCGCATTTTATCACGACTCTAGATCACGAAAACATCACCGGGGAATCGCAGGCCTTAGACGCCGCCTTCGCCTCGGGAATGCTTAATGCCCTTTTAGGCGAAGAGAGTTACCTGACAGTGCGTGGCCGACGCTACTGCACGGAAATGACCGTATCGATCCCAAATGTGGCCGATGGTGCGCCGCATGATTATCCGGTCGCAAGTGTCCAAATCGAAGTGGATGGTGGTTATGAAGGTGCAAATGTATTGGCGTTAATCGAAGCCAAAATGGGCACTGCAGATAATATGAATATGCGTCAGCTTATCTATCCGCATGTTCATTTCGAAACGACCACCGAAAAAAGGATCCGAACATTCGTTATGTTTTATGAAGCGGGGTCAATTTTCATATTCATTCCGATGCTCTATGCAGATGGTAAACCAAATTTGGATTACTTAAATGCTACGCGCTATCATCTTATCGGAAGCACCCATGCGCCCGCGCAAGCAGTACCGCAAATTACCTTGCCCTCAATCAATTACGACGCTCCCTCACCACAAGCAGACGATTTTTCCAAAATCTTATTCAGTATAAGCAAACTTGCGGAAATACAGCCTGCGACGCCGGAAGAGCTTTTCCAAACCTACCCTATCGTTCCGCGCCAGTATGCATATTACAGCGCCGCGATCAGATGGTTGGGAGTGGCTGAAAAAGTCGGAAACAGGCATAGTCTCACAGACTTCGGCGAAGCTCTGCTGTCTATGCCGGAAAAGCAACGGATCAAAATTTTGCGGCAACAGATGCTTCAGGACAGCGTATTCAGTAAGCTGGTGACCAACCCAAACTACGAGGCTGATAACGATGAACGCGATCGATGGGGCGTAAATCTAACAACCTATCGGCGAAGACGATCGACCGCATTGGCTTGGTTAAAGGCCACGGAAGCGTTACTCTCTTGATTTGACATGATCACATTTTGTTCTTATTCGAAATTATGTTGAAATCCGACTCATCCTTCAAACTTTTTCACGGCGATATGCTTGCGAAGCTTGAGCAAGTGGCCGACAACTCCGTAGACATGATTTTCGCGGACCCGCCTTATAATCTGTCTAATGATGGATTTACCTGCCAAGGCGGGCGGATGGTCTCGGTGAATAAGGGGGATTGGGATAAGTCCAAGGGCGTTGAGGCGGATTATCTGTTCCATCAAACGTGGATTGCCGCCTGTAATCGCAAGCTGCGTCCCGGCGGAACAATTTGGATTTCGGGCACTTATCATTCGATTTATCAATGCGGTTATGCGCTACAAGTTGAAGGCATGCATGTGCTCAATGATATTGCGTGGTTCAAACCAAATGCCTCGCCGAACCTGTCCTGCCGCATGTTTACGGCCAGCCATGAGACCCTGATTTGGGCGCGGACAAAGAAGAAAGACAAGCACGTCTTCAATTACGAGGCGATGAAATATGGGGATTTCCCGAAGGATATTATGAAGAAGCCGGAGAAACAGATGCGCTCGGTCTGGCATATCCCGCTGACAAAAAAATCCGAGAAAGCCTTTGGCCGCCATCCCACGCAAAAGCCCGAGGCGCTGTTGGAGCGCGTGGTTCTGGCTAGCACAAATCCCGGTGATTTGATTTTAGACCCCTTTATGGGCAGCGGCACAACGGGCGTCGCAGCGCTGCGTCATGGCCGCCGTTTTATCGGGATTGAGATGGACGCGGAATATCTTGAAGGTATCGCCCGCCCTCGCCTGCAAGCAGAATTAGACGCCTTCCGCGCGGTCCCCGCAACGGGGCAAAAGCCGGACGCAGAGGCCGCGTTATGGGCTGACATTGACGGGATTATGAAAACGGGGGGTTAGGTTTATAACCGTTAGGTCCCGCATCTGCGCTTCGCTACGTGCGGGATGACAAGAGGTATATAGATTGTCATCCCGAACTTGTTGTTCGGCTTGCCAAACAATGAGATGCGGGACCTGGCGGTTTTACGCGAAACCCTCGATTCAAATTTCCGACTTCCCGAATTTTGTGACTTGGAATCAGTGCCCTAGCCAACTCTTTCCCTCACTCGAAAAAACATAATCCGCACCTGCCCCTTTTCCCCTATGTTTAAATGGTTCTTTCAAACACAGGACAGGTGAGACGTCATTCACTGGTTTTGAGAGACAGCGGGGTTGAGCAGTTTTGGGTGACACCAGAGCCTGTGCCGGACCTTTGATAATGAGAGCCGACCGGTGGTTCCAAGTGGGCCGACTCCGGGGTTTACGACTGGCCGTTATCTCAACAACCGCTGCCGCAGGACGTGAATTTGGTTTACAACCAGGTTCACATCGCACTTGCGTAAAACAAAACATCTTATTCGGTATTCCATCGCGGGTGCCGGTCCTGCGGGCAGTCCTAACTTCCCACAGATTTAAAGACGGCGGTTCCCGGATGGACCGCAGACCTATCCCCTTGCCCAAATGAGAGACCCATATGCCGCGCATCACCCACAGATTCCCAAAGCCGAAATCCAAACCTCTCTCCACCGCCGAGGAACTCCGAAACCTGCGCCTTGCGGTTCAGTTGCGGACGGACCAGGTGAAGCTGCGGCGGCTTGAGTGGGATACGCAGACCATTGCGCTGCCCCATATATCGCCCCTGCCGGGCGATAGTGATTTGCAACTGCGCACACCTATGACCAAGGCTGATTTGCCGACGCCGAAAGAGCCCAAACGGCCGCCGCCTTACGAGTCTCACATGGATAATAAGGTCTATGAGACGCTGGTGAACCTATATGCGAGAGACATTCAAAATGAGTGGGACCGCAATCCCTATAATTGGCTCGCGTCGATTTCTGCGCAAAAAAAGCGGGACGCGAAAGGGTAGCCTGAAAGCTTGGCCTGAAAGCTTGGCCTGAAAGCTTGGGTCCAAATTTTCGGGCTAAAAAACCCCGCCGGGCAAAGGGCCGAGCGGGGCAAAATTTTAATTAATTAAAGGCGTGCCAAGGGCAAGCGCGGTCCTAGGACGGGTTCCAAGCGCCCGTCACCATGCAGGTTCCGTCCGGCATGCCTTTGGTGCCCGCCGGGCAATTGACGGGCGTCATGTCGGGCGCTGCAGATGCAGGCATCATGTCGGTTGTCGTTGTCGTTGTCATTGTCGTTGTCGTTGTCATTGCCGGGGCGCCTGACTTCGGGATAACGGCCGAGCCATATGTCGCCGCAGAACTTGGCGCTTTATCCGTGTAAGTTTTGGCGGAACCGGCGGCCTCGTCCATCATCTTGTCTTTGGCCATCTCTTTGCCCGCGTCCATCATGCCGTCAGTGGACATATCACCCATAGAGACTGCGCCGTCTGTCATGCCGTCGATTTTATTATCAACGCGGTTTTTAGCAACAGCCATGGCTGCGTCTTCCTTCGAGCCGCCTTGGAGCATCGTCGTGCCGGCCACGACGGCGTCCTCTGTCGTCGCGTTATCCATCACGGCGTCGGCGGCCTTGTCTTTGGCATAGTCGGTCGCATCAGTGGCGGAACTTTGCGCGAAGGCTGCGCCCGGAACTGCTATCATGGCGGCGGTCATTAAAATTGTCTTGAGGTGTGTCATGTGTCTCTCCGTTGACTGTGATTGTCTCATCATGCTGAGGAATATGGCATCATCAAGGCTTTTTCCTCTCCGGTAACTTAAAGTTTATTCAGCTGTGACGCGGGCGCCTGCTGAGTAGGCAACATGGAAAAAGAAATTCTGAGTTTATTGACCTCGCAGATAATCCACCAAGGCCAGCGCCTCAGGGCTGTCCCATTCCGCCTCGCCTTCCAAGACAGCAATTTCGCGGCCCTGGGCGTTATAAATCAACGTCGTCGGATAGCCCCGCAGCCGAAGATTTCCGGGGATACCGTAAGACCCATCGTGCCACGGGTCGAGGTTTCGAATATCATTGTCCGTGAAGAATTTCGCAGGCTCATCGATACTGCGATCAATTGAAATCGTAACGACTTCAAAGTCCGCACCCCCGCGTAAATCTTGCAAACGGTCCAGCGACGGCATTTCCTTGATACAGGGCGGACACCATGTCGCCCAAACATTCAGGACAACAATTTTGCCTCGCAAGTCTTCGAGCTCCAGCGTCTTGCCATCAGCGGCCGTGAAAACTGTCGTCGGCGGCAGCGGCGGCGCTTCGCGAACGGACAATTTCTTAAGGCTTTCGACGGCATATAGGTCTAAACCTGTCGCGGGACGCTGACAGGACTGGACAAACACGAAAACCACGCCAAAAAGCCCTACGAGTAAAACCGCGCGTATCGCATTACCGAGTGAAAAAACTGAGGACGTCATGAGCGACCAAATAGATAAACAATCCGGAAAAGGCCAGAAAATGTGGGGCGGACGCTTCGCCGCAGGACCGGGCGCATTGATGCAGGCCATTAACGTCTCCATCGGCTTTGACCGCCGCCTTGCCGCGCAAGATATTGCAGGTTCAAAGGCCCATTCCGATATGCTCGCCGCGCAGGGCATAATTACGGCTGATGACCGCGACGCTATCCACACGGGGCTGGACGAAATTAAAGCCGAAATGGACGGGGGAACGTTCCCTTGGTCGGAAGAACTCGAAGATATTCATCTCAATATTGAAGCCCGCCTGAAAGATAAAATCGGCGAGGCCGGCGGCCGTCTGCACACGGGCCGCTCTCGCAATGACCAGGTCGCGACCGATTTCCGCCTTTGGGTCAGAGAGCATGTTGAGTTGTTTCAAAACCAACTCACGGTTTTGATCACAGCCTTGGTCGATCAAGCCGAGGCAAATGCCGATATGATCATGCCGGGCTTCACCCATCTGCAAAGCGCGCAGCCCGTCACGTTCGGACATCATATGCTGGCCTATGCCGAAATGTTTGCGCGAGACCGCTCGCGTTTTGAAGATTGCCATGCGCGCTTAAATGAAAGTCCGTTAGGCGCAGCGGCCCTAGCTGGAACGCCCTACCCGATCGACAGAGACATGACTGCCAAAGCGCTTGGGTTTGACCGCCCTATGGCAAATTCTCTGGACGCCGTTTCCGCGCGGGATTTTGCGCTTGAGGCGCTGAGTGCGGCGACGATTTGCGCCACGCATTTATCGCGCCTGTCCGAGGAAATCGTGATTTGGACCAGTGCGCAATTTCGCTTCATTACCCTAACAGACGCTTTCACCACGGGCAGCTCTATCATGCCGCAAAAGCGAAACCCGGATGCCGCCGAACTTGTGCGGGCAAAGGTCGGACGGATCATGGGGGCACTGACCTCGCTAACGATTGTGATGAAGGGACTCCCCCTCGCCTATTCAAAAGATATGCAGGAAGATAAAGAACCTGTCTTCGATGCTTTCGACGCTCTGGAACTCGGCCTTGCTGCTATGGCAGGGATGGTTTCCGATATGTCTCCCAATAAAGAGATTTTGGCGCAAGCAGCAGGCGCTGCGTTTTCGACCGCAACAGATCTCGCCGATTGGCTCGTCATGAATTTGAATATGCCGTTTCGCGATGCACACCATGTCACTGGAACAATTGTAGCAATGGCGGAAAAGCAAGGCGTGACGTTGGATGCACTCACCTTGCCGGACATGCAATCCGTTGAGCCCCGTATCACGGATCATATCTTCTCCGTTCTCACACCGCTTGCTTCAGCGAATAGTCGCACCAGTTACGGCGGCACGGCGCCGAGTGAAGTCCGCAAACAAGTCGCACGGTGGAAAACTATTCTCGCAAGTTAAGCTTCAGTCTGAAACGGTAACGCAGGCTTTTGGAACGCGTTTCAAAACCGCCGTAATAGGCTTTTCAGCCCAATCATCAGGATAAGGCTTATTGATCGAGCTGGACCGCCAGCCTAACGTCCAACGACCGACGTCCTCGTCAAATTCTGCATTGAGACCCAAAGTTTCTTCCGGGCTGACAATTACAATACGAATGAGACGGTCTGCATTGGACCCCACGGTTTTTGCGGCCTGATGAGAGGCATTATCAGCTGCGAGGAAAATGGGTACGTCGCCAGTACCAAAATCATAACTTATCTCGCAAACCCGGTTTTGCGCGCCGCGGAAGTTTGTCATTCGAAACCCCCGATCTTTAACGCCATCAGGTTCAGTTTGCGGCATTCCATTCAAGTGCGAAAAGGCGGTCGTAGAGATTTTATCGAACGCTCTTTGCTTCGTGATAGGTACGTCCAGTCGGTTCAAGACAGCACTCGCGCTCGACTTTACACTGTCCGCAGCACTCCCCACCGCACGCGCGGGGGCCGTCGCGATTTGCCACGCTTTAAATATCCCAATCGCGACCAGCAAACCGACAAGAAAAATAACTGTCCATTTCAAGGCCTTCCACATTTCAGTCCGGTCGGGTTTCGGTTCGCTCATGACGCGCTTTCTTCTGAGGAAAGACGCTGCAATCTTTTCTCAGCTTCGATATTGGCAAAGGCTTTTTGCGCAGAACTATAATTAATCCATCCCGCTATATCCGCCCGCGTCCGTCCGCAACCCGTGCAAACGCCAGCTACAATATCCAGGGTGCATATAAGTTTACACGGACTCTCAATGTTCGGGGCTTCAGACATATAGCGCAATGTAACGCCGCCGCTCAAAACTGCAAATGCTCAGTTTTTGCCCGTTGTAAGGTCAGCCACACGTTTGGCCTCGCTTTCCTTAATCTACTCTAAATTAATTTTGAAAGAAGCAAAAGCCTTATAAGGGTTTTCTATGATAACGGCATCGACCTTTGCCGACTTCATGTCTTTCAGGCGGATATATTGCGTTTGATTATATCGGACAATCTCTGGATTTACCGGTCTCCCATCCCGCATAAACTTAATTATCGGGATCTTCTCATCTAATGGCTCCGGCACCACGATAAGTGTTTTCAATCCGGGCGCGGCAAAACCCAATCCGGTTGGGGCCAAGCTTTTTAAAATTTTCGATCCATCTTTTGCACCTTCATTAATTTCCTCGATGCCGAATGATCCATCTTTTCGAAGAAACGGAAATCGAAGGAATATAGACGGGCTGACCGTTTTGCCATTTTTGTCTTTCGTCTTCGGCAAAGGGCCGTTTTCATAGACACTACAAAGCTCTCCCTTTTCTGATCAGGACACCGCAGCTTCTAAACTTTCAACACGGCCGTTATTAATGGGCAAGCTGTGCTCTACATCCTCCCCGCGATATAACAGGGCGGAGGGGGTTGGATGACCATTCATTCCGTTCAAGAACACATCGAATTGAGGCTAAACAACATCCCTTAACTCTGCTTTATCCCCATAAAAGGCTTTCGCTCCCTGAACGATTTTCTTAGCCGGCGAACAGGGTTGATTTGCCCAAGCTGACGCTGAGCTTAACGCCAACAGCGATGCACATATCGTCAAGAAATATCTATTTTTCATCAACCGCGTCGCCCCATCCAAAGCGTCTCAGTGTTTTTGGCGAGGGCACGGGCTGTAGATCATAGACCCCGCCATCAATGACGATGCTGACCGCATTTGCGGTCTCGACGTCTTCCAAACTAAAGCACCACATATCTTTGACCTGCTCCAAAGCAATTGGCGTCTCCCCGTCTGGAGAGCGTGCAAAAACAACTGGAACCGCAGATCGATCCTGCATTTTCACTGCAAAATAATCCGTATCGGGCATAAACATAGAAACAACACTAGGCAGCATTTTCTTATAGAATGACTTACCGTCTTTGGCCGCTTCCTCCAATTCCGCGAAATCATGCTCCCCAGTCGTGGATTTGAATAACGGAGATAACCCCATTTCAAAATATAGCCCCTCATCATCCTTCGGACGATTTGCCCGGGTGGGGTCATCTACGCAAATATCCGTATCAGGGCGCGCCGAGGCTGCTTCGATGAAATTTGGAACGGCGCCCGTTTCTCGAGAAAAGGGTAAATCTGTCACAAGCTCACCGTCATTAGCCAAATAGAATTTATCCGGCCAGACACCGCCATCCTTGATTATGAACTTAGGATCTAACCTTACATCGACGATATTGCGTCTTTTTTCTTTAACTTCAGCAAGTTCACTTACCAGCTTCGGGACGTCTTTCGCAGGAAAGCAAAATGTGTCGCCTCGCAATTCCGGCTGATCGGCATCCGCCGTTACGGCCATGCCTACGGGTATGGTGAATATCAATGTGAGTATTGCGTATTTCATCTTGGCTCAATTCGTTTTATGTAGCTCACTCAAGTAGTGAGGATTACGATGTTTCGGATAACCCATAGCAATCAAAACGCGCGCTTAAAAATAACGATGCTGTCACTATTGATGGTAGGATTGCTGTCCGGTTGCGGAATTCGCGGGTCTTTGAAAACGCCGCCGCCCGTTTTTGGCGGAGAAACAAAGGTAGACCCCGAACGTGTTCCGGATCAGGATTTGGATAAAGACGACGACGATGAAGACCTCTTCATAGACGACCCTCTAACAGATATATAGATCGTGCGTCACTTTGATCATCAAGACGGCGAGATGTTCGCCGAAGGCGTACCCCTGTCTCGTATTGCGGCGGAGGTTGGAACGCCTGTTTACGTGTACTCGACGGCCACCTTTACCCGGCATTATCGTGTTTTCGCGGATAGCTTTTCAGACATAGAGGCTTTGATTGCCTATTCCGTCAAAGCCAATTCCAATATTGCGGTGCTGGCAACACTGGCAGCACAGGGCGCCGGCGCAGATGTCGTCTCCGGCGGAGAATTAAAACGCGCTTTAATTGCGGGTATTCCGGCTAATAAAATCGTGTTTTCGGGTGTGGGAAAAACCCGCGAGGAAATGGAGGATGCGCTGCAAGCCGGCATTCGCGTGTTTAACGTCGAAAGCCTGGCGGAACTCCATGTCCTTAACCAGACGGCGCTCGACATGGGTAAAAAAGCGCCCGTCGCGTTTCGCGTAAATCCGGACGTGACAGCCGGCGGACACGCAAAAATCTCGACCGGGAAAAAGGAAAATAAGTTTGGTATTGCATGGTCGCGCGCTGAAGCGACCTATGCAGAAGCTGCCCGGCTAGAGGGCATCGAAATTGTTGGCGTAGATGTTCATATTGGAAGCCAGATCTCGGACCTTGCGCCTTTCGAGGCCGCCATTACCAAAGTCGGCGGACTCATCAAAAAGCTCCGTAATGCAGGTCACAAGATCACGAGTTTCGACATTGGCGGCGGACTTGGCATTCCTTATGGAAATAATGCCGCCGCGCCCCCTCCCCCATCCGAATATGCGGCGCTAGTAAAAAGACTAACAGCCGACATGAATGTCGAAATGATTTTCGAACCCGGCCGTATGATTGCCGGCAATTCCGGCGTGCTGCTCTCCGAGGTTCTCTATGTAAAGCGAGGTGAGGACCGGGATTTTCTCATCATTGACGCCGCCATGAATGATCTGCTGCGCCCGGCGCTTTATGATGCCTACCATGATATAGAGCCCGTCCGCCAAGGTGATTTGGATAAAATGGAAACCTATGATGTCGTGGGCCCCATTTGTGAAAGCGGCGACACATTTACGAAAGGCCGCGAAATGCCAAAACTGAAAAGCGGTGATCTCGTCGTTTTGCATTCGGCAGGCGCTTATGGCGCGGCGCAAGCGAGTCAATATAACACACGGCCTCTAGTCCCGGAAGTTCTCGTAAATGGCGACGATTACGCCGTCATTCGCGCCAGACCGTCTGTTGAAGAGATTTTGAAGACCGAATCTATGCCGGATTGGCTGACAAAAGACGAAAATATCACGGACATTTAACGCGACAACAAAAGTTGCTCGTTTATAGTTATTGAGATGTCAGAGAATCTCGACAAACTTATTCAATCGACAGAGCAGCTCGTCGCGCGTGCGCGGTTACGGCTGTTTTGGGAAACCTACGCGCCCGTCCTCGCGCCCGGCTTTCTTGCACTCAGTCTCTTTATTATCGGGGCTTGGCTGGGTGTCTGGCAGTGGATAGGCGATCCTGTCAGGTTAATCGCGCTCATCATTACGCTCTTTTTCTTAGCGCGGTCCGTCCTTCGCGCTTTGCAGCTGCGGATTCCAACCCATTCAGATGCGCGGCGCCGAGTTGAACAGGACAGCCAGCAAAATCACAGACCGCTGGATGTCTTGGAAGACAGGCCCGCATTATCTGCGGACGTGTGGCCCGCTCACCAAAAACAAGCATTGAGACAAGCTGAGGCGCTCCGTCCGGCCGAAGCCAGACCTGCGCTCTCTTTGATTGACCCCTATTATTTGCGGTTCATTATTCCCGCTATCTTGTTTTTAATCGCGATCTACATGGCCGGATTTTCTTTTGAACGTTTGCGCAACGCCGTATCGCCAAATTGGCAGTCGCCCATCCGTGCCAGCCAAGTAAATTATGAGGCGTGGATTGACCCGCCTGCTTACACGGGTCGTCCGCCCGTCTATTTCAAAGACGGGACCGATGTTGCTGTCCCCGCCGGGAGTAAATTCGTTGCACGTATTTCAGGCGTAAAAACAGCGCCCCGTCCCCGTCTCGTTCAGGGCTGGCGAGCTCGGTTCCTGACTCCCAAACGCCTTGGCGCGAAGAGTTTTGAAGTCACGGAAATCGTAGATGACACTGCGCGTGTTGAATTCCGGGTAGGGCTTTCGCGCAAGAGCTTTGCGTTGAATGTCACAGAGGACATGCCGCCTGAGGTCGATATTGTTGATCCACCCGAAGCTGACAAACGAGATCGCCTGACCTTAGTGTACGCGCTGCAAGATGATTTTGGCGTCGAAAAACTTCAATTGGAAATGGCCCTCCTGACTGAAGAGACGCAAAATGAAACCGCGTTTGCCGGAGTTACCGTATTTGCTGATATCCCTATGCCGGGCACACGGCAGACTAAAATTGAGGGCGCAAAGGCTTCTGTTGATTTGTCTAAAACACAATATGCCGGACGAAAAGTCATCGGGCGGCTGGTCGCAACCGATGGGTCCGGGCAAAGCGGCATATCCGACCTTGTTTGGTTTACGGTCCCGGATAAAATCTTCGTCGAACCACTCGCGAAAGCTGTCGCGGAACAAAGGTCACTCGTCATGGCGGGACTGGAAGCGAAATATGCACCGGAGCCGAAACCGGAATGGATTCCAAGTGACGGGTTTTACAACGAGTATCGACCGCGTCTGCATTGGGACCGCGCGCCCGCGCCTATCCAGCGGGCAACGCTTTTGATTGAAGCTATTTCGGATGAACCTGCCGGACTCTTCAAGGACCCGGCAGTCTACATGGGATTACGCCATGTTCGCTCTCAAATGCGCCACGCAGAAAGCACGGCGGAACTAAAAGGCCTGCCGGAGGATTTGTGGCAAATTGCCCTTCGCGCCGAATTTGGCATCTTAGGATCAGCTTTAGAAGAGATGCGCGAAGCGGAATCTGCTTTGCGAGAAGGAATTGCCCGCCGCGCCGCGAAACGGGAAGTCGATACGCTTTTTGAACGGTATAATTCGGCAGTTGATGCCTACACCGAAGAACTGCGCCGCAAAGCCCAAGAAGAAGGCAACGTGCAAGAAGGAAGCGGAGGCGGAGGGCCGTCGATGGGAAGCGTTGACGAAATTCAGGAGCTCCTCAAAGCCATTGAGGAAGCAAATGCCGCAGGCGACACGGAAGGCGCGCGCCTTGCGCTCGCGCAACTCGCCGAGCTTTTAGAAAACATGCAAATCCAACTCGCGCAAGGCAGCGGAGGTGGAGGCGGAGGGCCCGCTGGCGGAGATATGTCTGAGGAAGAAAAAAAGGAGCTTGAGGACCTAGCAGATTTGACAGGTAAGCAGCGTGATTTGCAAGACGAGACAGAACAAGCTGAACGCAATGATGATGCCCAAGAAGAGCTCGATCCCTTGGAATTAGCGCGCCGCCAAGCCGAAATTAGGGATTTGCTGGATAAGTTGGGCGAGACCATCCCCGCAGAGGGTCCGGGCGATCCCGGCGCGCAAGGCGAAGACGGGGAAAACAGTCAAGGTCAAGAGGGATCAGATGGTGACAGTCCCGACGGCGAAGGCGCCAACGGAGACAGCGGCAGACCGTCTGGTACTGAGCCCGGCGATCAAGCTGGTGAGGGCACGGTGCCCGGTGAAGGAGAAGGACAGGGTCAAGGTGAGCGACAGGGCGAAAATCAAGGCCAAGGTAGCGGACAAGGCGGAGAACCAAAAGGGCGCGGCGCGGGCGGCACAGGCGACTTACGAGAACAATATAGCGATGGCATCGGAGCCGCCGAGAGAGCCATGCGCCGCAGTGAAGAGGCGCTAGGCCAAGGCGATCTTGCAGGTGCGGGCCAGGCACAACAGGACGCTATCCAAGCCTTACGAGAAGCAGGCGAAGCCTTAGCCGAGGCCGTTTCAGGTCAGGACGGCGAACAGGGAGAAGGCGAAGGAAACGATCCGCTGGGTCGAAGCGATAATGGGTTTGAAGACGGAAATAATAAGGCTGACATTGATGATCGGGATAATGCGACCCGATCAAGGGAACTGTTAGAAGAGCTTCGCCGCCGGGCCGCCGAGCAACAACGCGAGTCTGAAGAACGAGAATATTTGGAGCGCCTCCTCGAACGTTTCTAAATCTTAGGACAGAGTATCGCGCCTCAATCCTTAGGCACAAATCTGTAGCGAAGTTCAACACCGTCAAAGGGCGGTGCGGGATAATCCGTCTCAATCTCCACACTCTCTTTTGCAGGAATTGTTCCCGGTTCGACGAACCAACTCGCCAAGGCTTCCCCTGAACGATTTTCTAGTTGAATTTGAACGAGCGGAGAGATTTTGGCCTGAGACGTCAAATTTACAACCGCGCCAGTGACTCGCAAAACGTCATCTCCATCAATAGTCAGGCGCTCGGTCTTCATCGACCGAATATCCAATCCATTCGCTTTCACGGTCATGCCGAGAGCCGAATAGAGCGTTGCGGTTTTAGGATTCTGTTCTACAATATCTTGTCGTTTTACAATGCCAATCGCCGCCATCGCAATGAGGCCCACGATCGGGACGGCCCAAACCCACCTGATCAATCGGACACGTTTTGACAATTTTTCCGCATCGGCTTTATCTCGCAACAAGACATGCGCGCCCACTTCGGCCGGTTCTAATTTTTCGTCGTCCAACTGTAACTCGGCCTGAATTTCCAATTCTTTTTCCGGTTCGGGCGTAATCAGCACCTTTTTGATGTCTTCTAACGCTAATGCGTCCGGGTCTGCACCTTCCGCAAACCACACAGCATCACAGCGCGCGCAGCTAACGGATCGTCCATTCGGTCCAATTGAACCGTCTTTTGCCATATATTTTGTGGAACATTCAGGACAGGTCAGTATCATAGGACAATCGTTATCCGAGTCAGTTAAAAGGTTATAGTTTAATCGTGCCACAAACGGCCCAAATGTCCAGCTTACCTGACCTCGTTAATTTTGAACGGGTGGCTTTGCGTTATGGCCGAGGGCCTGAGGTGCTAAGTGACGCCACGCTGGATTTGCCACAAGGCAGTTTTACCTTCCTAACGGGGCCTTCGGGAGCCGGAAAATCGACGCTTTTAAAACTCTGCTATCTTTCCCTTATTCCGTCGCGCGGGCTCATCCGCATGTTCGGGCGCGACAGTGCCCTGCTTACTAATTCGGAACGCCAGGCCATCAAGCGTCGTATCGGCGTTGTACTGCAAGACTTTCATCTTATTGAGCATTTATCCGTTTATGAAAACGTCGCGCTACCGCTCCGCGTGTCCGGTCAATCTCGGGCAAGCTATAATGATGACGTTGTCGAATTATTGCAGTGGGTCGGCTTAGGTCATCGTATGCAGGCCTATCCTCCAACCTTATCGGGCGGAGAGAAACAGCGCTGCGCCATTGCCCGCGCCGTTATTGCGAAGCCCGACCTGTTGATCGCCGACGAACCGACCGGAAATGTCGATCCTGATATCGGGCGGCGTCTGCTACGGTTATTTTCGGAAATGAACCGGATGGGCACAACAATTTTGATTGCGACCCACGACACGCATCTTATCGATGAAATCGATGCTCGCGTTTTGCGAATTGAAAACGGGCAGGTTTTCAAGGGGAAACCCTCATGAATTCCGCCCCGAACCTAGCTCCGCCTGAAGCCCCGCTTTTGCCGGGAGGGCTGCGGAATGGGCGTGCCCTTTGGGTTGTCCTCATAATCATGGCTATGCTGGCGGGATGCGCCTTGCTCTTTGCGCGTGGATCGATGCGGCTGTCCGGGGATTGGCAGTCTCAGCTATCCGACACATTGACGGTTCAGATTATGTTGGAGAATTCAGAGGACTGGCCCGAGCAAACCGGCCTTGCGCGCGCCGCAATTGTGACGGCTGTGCCGGGCGCAGATATCGAGCTTGTCTCTCAAGACGCTGCGAAAGACCTCCTCAAGCCATGGCTTGGCAATGCGGCACTTCCCGATGATTTACCTGTTCCGGGACTTATCAATATAACGGGGGGGAACATATCCGCCGCGAGAGTCGAGACCGCCCTGATTGAGGCGGGCGTTAGCGCAAATATTGATGACAACAGCCGTTACGCCGATAGTTTACGAGGGACGGCAACGCGTCTGGTCAGTATCGGCATCGGGATCCTCGCACTAATTTTAATTGCAGGACTCGCCGTAAATATTTTTGCGACCCGCGCCGGAATGACGGCACAAAAAGAAATTATTCGCGTGTTGGTTCAAGTCGGCGCTAGCGACAAGTTCATTGCTAAACTTTTTGTTGGGCAAGCCCTGCGGAGAGGCGCGCTCGGCGCCGCCATAGGTTTAGGTCTCGCCGCGGTACTTTGGGCTATATTATCTATAACAAATGACTGGGGCGGCTTGGGCTGGACAGCTATCGGTCCGGGCGTGTCAGATCTATTGTGGCTGATCGGGCTGGGTTTTATATTCGCGCTGATTTGTGCAGCGGCGGCAGGAATTACGGCGGCACGTCAATTGGCTTATGAACGGAAACGTTTGTAATGACTAAAACTTCAACACCTCAGTCTAAACGACGCGGTTGGGGACGTTTCCTGACCTTCTTGTGCGTTACCCTTTTAGCACTTTTAATTGGTGGATTTATCGCATTCGCCCAATATGTGGACAACATTAGACCGCAGGAAAATTTGCCGCTAGCTGACGGTATTGTGGTCTGGACAGGCAAAGGCGGAGGCCGATTGGAAGCTGGCGGTGCGTTACTCCAAGCAAATAAGGGCGAACGCCTGCTCATTTCCGGCGTCCATGAAGACAATACGATCAAACAAATCGCTGACCTTTCCCAACTACCAAGCGAGTTGGCGAACTGTTGTTTGGACATAGATTACGCCGCCGTAGATACATTTGGAAATGCGAGAGAAACGGCTATCTGGGCGTTGGCCTTAGATTACAACCATATCATTCTCGTCACCTCGGCTTATCATATGCCTAGAGCGAAAGTTGAAATCGCTTCGGCCGCGGGCCGCATTCGCATAACCCCCTACCCCGTTGAACGCGGCGATGCGCGTAAATGGTATAAATCCGCGGCGCGCACCAAAAGATTGATCCAAGAGTATTCGAAACTACTACTGTCTTACACGCGCGGGCGTGCTCATGAAATTCAATCCCCGGAACTCGATGACCCGCCCAAACCGTAAATCGTAAAAACCTAATCTGAAGGTTTGTCCTCGGAGTCCGCGGCCAAAATTCGGCGGCGGATATCGCGCGTCTTCGCAAAATTATCTAACAATGTATCGCCATCATCCCAACGTATCGCCCGCTTGAGCGCGGTTAAGTCTTCAATAAAGCGGTCTACGAGTTCCAGGGTCGCCGTTTTATTTGTGAGAAATACATCGCGCCACATCACAGGATCGGACGCAGCGATACGGGTGAAGTCCCGAAAACCGCCCGCAGAGAATTTCACGACTTCTTTGCGCGTGACCGTTTCCATATCGATAGCGGTGCCGACAAGGGTGTACGCAATTAAATGCGGCAAGTGAGATGTGGTCGCCATAACGAGGTCATGCCGCGCGGGATCCATGACCGCGACATCGCTGCCCAAGGCTTCCCAGAATTTGGTCAAATCAACTACCGCTGTTTCGTCTGTCCCGTCCGGCGGCGTGAGGACGCACCAGCGTTTTTCAAAAAGTTCGGCAAAACCCGCCTCCGGTCCTGAATTCTCAGTTCCCGCAATCGGATGTCCCGGAATAAAATAAATATCCTCGCGAACGCGTCCTTCTAGCGCATCAACGAAATGTCCTTTGACGGAACCGACATCGGTAAGGACTGCGCCCGCCTTCATAGCAGGCATGATAGCCATAGCCGTTGTCGATAGACGGCCGGACGGGGTGCAAAGAATAATAAGGTCAGCTTTGGCCGCGAAGAGATCCGCAGGACCATCCGCAACACCGTCTGCAAGATCAAGCTTAGTGATCGCTTTGCAGGCGGCTTCGGATGTATCGGCGATAAATATCGTTTTACTCAGTTTTTTTGCCCGTATTGCCCGGGCGATTGAGCTGCCGATCAGCCCTCCGCCAATAATTAGGACTGTCTCGAAACGCATGATTACTATCCAATCGGGCGAGGTAAGCAGCCGATCACGCGGCGTGTAGAAGAAGTTTCAATCTCGTGAAATCCATCGAGGCTAAATAGCCGGAAATGCCCGGCTTCTGCGCGCAGAACAGCACCTTGAGGCAGCGCCTCATTATCCGTGACACAAAGAAGGGTCTGGTCCCCGCCCGAGGGCGTCAACACGACGTCTGCAACGGCGACGGCCCGCGGCCAGTCCAGCCGGCCAGTTCGGGGAAGTCCCGCCAGAATATGCAAGTCTTCCATAGCGCCGCCAGGACCCAAGGCCGTCCACCAATTGATTATGCCGCCCGGCGGCGGAGCGGGGGCGGGCAGAACGGCAACGCCTTCGCCCTCAGAATGACAAGCGGCCAAAGCTGCGCTGGTTGTTGGATAGGTCAAAACATCCAGTGCAGCACCAAATCTGTCCCTGACGAGAGACCAATTTGAGAGCGCATCGCCCTCAAGCGCGACATGCAAACGCATTGGTCCTTGCGCGGCCAGGCTTGCGCTCATGAGTTCGGCCCAAATGGTTGAAACTAGCGATGCAGAGGTGGCTTTGGCCTCTTCGGCGAGTTGGCGGACATGGCTGTCTTCCCGAGACGGCCGCCAGACCCGCATGCCACCTTTAGCCTTTCGTACTTGGGCCGAGAGTTCAAGGCGCTGCGCAATCAAATCCAGCAGCGCGTTATCGACACGGTCGATCTCCCGCCGGACTGTTTCAATATCAGGAATTTCGTCAGACATCTTTTCGGGCATCTTTTCGGGCATCAGTTCGGTTCACACCATTGCGATTAAGCACGGGTACCCCCGCGAATTTTGGCCTCGCGACTTTCTGTGCGTGACCACCTTCCGAGGGCGCATATAGGCGCTTTATCGCTTCGACAAGCACTAGACCTGAAAAACGTGGCCAAACCGTCTCCCCAAAGCGTTCGGCGCCGCGAAGCAGGCCGGGTTTTGCGAAAAATTTAGCGGGCGGAATGTAAAGCGCATTCGCCCCAACGGTCGGAGTGAATTTTGCACGGCTTAGCGCGGCTTTCAATTGCCTCCGAGAATATGGCCTGCCCGCCCCGAATGGCAGGCTATCGGCCCGCGCCCACATCCCCGCGCGATTGGCTGAAATTACAACGATGCGCCCCTCCGGGGCCAAAACGCGGTAAAGCTCCGCGAGGGTCCCGGCAGTTGTTTCCGCTTCCTCGACAGCATGGATGGCTAATATCCGATCAAATGAAGAGTCCGAAAAAGGTAGTGCCTGCCCTTGGGTCAAAACCGTTGCCACGCCGCGCTTCCCTGAATGCGAAATAGCCCCCTGCCCCTCCGGCATTGCGTAAATAAGACGATTAGTTCCGGCTTCATAAGGCGAAAGATAAGGCCACGCATATCCATAACCCAGCACATTTTTTCCTGCTAAATCCGGCCAAAGCGCCTTCAACCGCCGCGCCGCCATATCGCGCGCGGCGCCGCCCAATGGACTCGCATAAAACTGTTCTAATCGTGTAGCGGACTCGCGCATGACAAAAGGCTTAAATCAAGATGTACGCTTTTGCCAGCGCGGCGTTGCCGACGGGACGCCAAACATATAACCTTGCAGATAATCAACGTCCAATCGGCGTAGAACATCTGCATCGGCACGATTGTCAACCATTTCTGCCACCGTCTGAACGCTCAGGGTTTGCGCCAAATCCACCATCATTCGCACGAAGGTTTGTTTGTTCTGGTCAGACGCGATCCCCTCGATCAAGGTTCCGTCAATTTTAATTGTATCGGCCTCAATTGCCATAAGGTTTTGAAATGTCGTGTAACCAGATCCAAAATCATCAATTGCAAAAGAACATCCCAGTGAGCGCACGTTATTAGAGAATTCAGCAGCGGTAGCCGGATCATCAAGTGCGACCGTCTCCGTAAGCTCCAACGTTACTCGCTCGGAACTTGGCCCTAAAGCTTTCAGGGCGTTTATATAATCGGACGCGGCGACTTTGTCTTGAACTGTTCCGCCTGAAACATTTAGAGCCAGTCGAATTCCGGGCTCTTGCCGAAGTGTTTCAGCAGCCAATTCCAACGCTCTGCGGTCCAGCAAATGTACAAGTCCCAAACGTTCAGCCGCCATAATAAAGCTTCCCGCGCTTACAAGTTCGCCGTCCTCTCGTTGCAATCGTAACAGGCACTCAAAATGATGGATCTGACCGCTCTTCGCATCGATAATGGGCTGATAGGCCAGATGGATCCGGCGTTGATTGAGCGCCGTCAGAATATCTTGCGATAGATTTTCTTCGACATCCCGGGCCTCGCCGAGTCCCATGTCCTCATTATACTGGCTAAGCGCAGATGGACCGGACCCGGTCAGGGCAACCTCCGTCTGCGCCAGCGCGTCTTGAACGGAAGCTGCTTGAGTACGGATTTGCGTCGACCCCATGACAATTTCGCAATATAATCCACCATGCGGTGTTTTGATCGGTGAGTTCTCCAGTAAGACGAAGAGCCGTTTTGCGATAGCCCGCATATCTTTAGCCATCGTTCCATAAAGAACTAAACCGAAATCTGCGCCACCTATGCGCCCTAAAATATCCGGTGCTCTAGTCATATGCGATAAGCGGTTAGCAATTTCGGCCAAGACACGATCACCCGTCTCAAACCCATAGATAGTATTAATGTCGCCGATATTTTTAACGCGAAGCCGAAGAAATGCGCCCTCGCCATGCTGCCGTTGCGTCAAAGCCAAGAGGTGATCAAGCGCGCGAGACAGCACGCCGAAATTCGCGATGCCGGTCAAATCATCATGGTGGGCTAGAAAGGCGGCGCGCATATCTTCGCGCTGTTGCGCATTAATATTTATGATGACGCCTTCGATATCTTCGGCCTTTTCGCCCGTGCCTGACTTACGGCGCCCCTGCTCTTGTAGCCAAATTTTGTCACCCTGAAAGGTTCGCCACAGATAAGTCAATTTGTATTCAGCCCCGTCCCAAGAAAGACGTTTTATGGCTTTACGGCGCTCCCTGGCATCTGCCGGAGACAAGCGCGTAACCCACTCTTCTACCGTCTTCGGCAAATGCCCGGGCGCGCTAGACAAGACTTCAACTGCCTGCATCGCAGGTTCAAAGTGTAATAGGGAATTTCCGGAAATTCGAAAAGGCGCAGCTTTCATCAATGACAAAGCAACGTCGCCATCCCAGACGCCGGCTATTCGCGAAAGACGCTCACCTGTGGCGGCGTGATTATCCATTAGGAGACTCATCCATAGACACAACCTATGGTGAACTTATGAAAACTCAAGCCATCAATCACCGTAACCATCCGCAACTGCAAAATCCCGGCGCGCGGCCGCAATGGTCACCATAAATCCGGCCATGACATCCAATAAACACATCACCATGATCAGGAAGAAAACAGAGGTCGCGAAAGCCGGGAAGAGTAAAAACTCAACGAGGCATAGGATGAATAAAATTAACGAGAACGCATGGTTCATGACAGCGGCGCGGCCAATGCCGGTCGACTTTAACAATTCAAAAAACAGCATGAGCAATGAGCCAGCAACAAGGGCATGGCCCGGCGTGATATACCAGGTCGCGCCGCTCGTCATGGCAACAGCAAAGCGGTCTGTATCGAGCTGATCGCGCATAATCTCCACGGTAGCGAAGGTTGCCCCGCCTAAAGCCAGAATATTATAGATCACCACGGGGACAATCATTAATGGAAAGACTGAAAAAAAGCGCACGGTTACAGCTCGAATCAAAAGGTTTAAGAAACCTTACTCCGTCAACCATTTACGATGTATTAACCTAAATTTCGTCAACCCCGCCCGGCAGCTTCATACGCCGTCTCAACCAGATCACACCCCGTAAATCGGCGATGCTCACCTTGAGCCGCCCAAAATTCGTATATTTGCTTTCTCCAAACTCCCTTGCGCGGTGATTCACATCGGCAAATTCAATGGTGTAGCCCTCGCGAAGCATCAGCGCGGGAATATAGCGGTGGATGTGATCAAAATAGGGGAGCTCTAAAAATGCCTCTCTTTTGAAGAGTTTCAACCCGCATCCCGTATCATCTGCGTTGTCCTTCAGGAGCCGCTTTCGAATGCTATTGCCAAAGCGTGAGCCGATTTTTTTTGCCGCTGAGTCGATCCGTTTCGCGCGGCGACCCCCCACCATGGCTAAGGACTCCGGCGCATCATCTCGCGTGATCTTTGCGTAGAGTTTTGGAATATCGGCCGGATCATTTTGGCCGTCACTATCTAGCGTCGCAATTATCTGCGCCCTGGCAGCGCGAACACCGGACCGAACGCCGCGAGATTGGCCTGAATTTTGGCGATGAGACAGAACACGCAGAAATGGGAAGCGTGATTTCATGTCCGTCAACACGGATTTCGTCGCATCGGTAGAGGCATCATCAATGAAAATCATTTCATAGGATACGCCGGCGAGGGCCTCTGCAATTTCTGCCGCAAGGTTTTCAACGTTCTCCGCCTCGTTAAAGGCCGGCACGACAACCGAAATGTCCGGTAAACCACCCGCGGGCAAGTCACGGTTCAAAGTCAAATCGCTATTTAAATCTGTCATGAGTAGCTCATGTCATGAAATTTCAATTTCATCAAAGGCGAAAACGCTTTTGTACAGGCGTTGAGTAGGTTAGGTCCGATCTATGTTGTCAGTCTTCACCAACCGCCGCTGGCAAATCTCTTTTTTGGTTTGTCTGGTGTTGGCCGTTATCCTTCCGGGGTTATCAGGCCTTCCCGTTATTGACCGAGATGAGGCGCGCTTCGCCCAAGCGAGCGTTCAAATGGCCGAAACTAATGACCTTCTGAACATCCGCTTTCAAGATGAAGCGCGCAACAAAAAACCTGCGGCATCCTACTGGGCACAAACCGCGATGATAAAGCTTTTTTCCCAGGACGGCGAAAGGCGCATCTGGGCGCAGCGCCTGCCTTCACTCCTTGCCGCCCTGATATCAATTCTCGCGCTTTATTGGGGCGGGTCCAAAATGGTAGGACGCGACGCAGCATTTGTGGCGGCGGCATTACTGGCTGTTTCAACCATATTTGTGTTTGAAGGCCATATCGCCAAAACAGACGCACTGCTTTGCGCTTCAACCACCATCATGTTTGCCTGTCTGGGACGGCTCCGGCTTGGCTCGACTCTTAAAGGTTGGCAACGGCGAGAGGTTTGGGGATTCTGGTTGGCGCTTGGGCTTTCCATTATGATTAAAGGGCCAATAGGTCTTATATTAGCTATTGCCACCCTCGCCAGCCTCCGGCTTTGGGAACGAGATCTGGCATGGGCGAAGCCTCTCTTAAATTGGGGCGCTATTGGTGTTTTCGTTCTCATCTGGTTGCCTTGGGGCATTGCGATGTATGTCGTCACCGATGGGGCTTTTTATGTTGAAAGCCTGGGCAACGATCTTGGCAATAAGGTCGCTTCCGGACAGGAAGGTCACGGCGCGCCGCCGGGATCGCATTCCATCGTAATCTGGGCGACGCTGTGGCCGGCAAGCCTTTTTCTGATACCTGGTTTGACCTATGCGGCGATAGCCGCAAAATCACGCACGAAGTCGAGACTAAACAAAGCCATGCGACTCGCGCTGTGTTGGACTTTGCCATTCTGGCTTTTGATAGAACTCATGCCGACGAAACTTCCGCATTATGGGCTGCCTGTTTTCCCGGCACTCTGTCTTATGATCGGAGCCTTCACCATTGCATTGACCCATCGGGTCGGTTTCAAAAAAACGCGTATCCTAGGCGGAGTAGTTTTCCTCCTATCGACGGCCAGTCTCATCGGGGCCATGATTTACCTTCAAACGCAATATGGCGGGACCAACCAAACCCTCATCATGTCTATTATTTGCGGCGTTACTGGCTTTGCCGCTTTGATCGCCGCTGGAGCTTTGTGGGTCCACAAGGTCCGAACCGCTCTGCTGGCAACTCTTGTTTCAGGGTTGGTCTATTTTGGGGGCGCGTATGGATATGTGTTGCCAAATTTCACAGCGTTTAAAACATCTGAGCATATGGCAGCAGTTATAAAGGCATTTGCACCGGACATCCGCAGCGAAAATATCCACAGCCCGCACTATCGCGAACCCAGTTTAGTTTATCATGTTGGTCAGAACATTGACCTAACGGCGCGCCGCGCGGACCTTTCTGATGGCGGCCTTCTTATTCTTAACCTCCGGCGCGAAGATTCGGAAAAGACAGGATTTGAGCTCGCCCAAGCGGCCAGAACACGCGGTCGATGTTTAGAAACATCAAAGCCAGTAAATGGATTCAACTATTCAAAAGGAACGCCGCTCAGTCTCGTGATTTTACGGGAGCGACCTTGTTAGGCTTCTTACCAAATAACTCGGACGTTATTGCAAGCAAATAGGCGCGTCCCATGATGGCAGCGGCCATAAATGGCGCCGCGAGAACGGTCAAAATTTTTGACAATAGGCCCGGCGTATAGTTCCAAAAATATCTCAAAAAGCCTTTCAGCTTTTCCTTTTCAATCCACACGCGCGGAACCCGTGATGTCGAACCGTAATGCATAATCGTCGCGCCGGGGACAAAGCCGACTTGCCCACCCATCTGGCGGGTACGTCTGCAAAATTCGATATCTTCGACGTGAAGAAAATAGCGTTCGTCAAACCCGCCTGTCCGATCAAAACTCGGGCGGTCTGTCATAAGGCACGCGCCCGAAATTGTATCAATTTGGACGGGATGTGTTGGCAAAGGGTCTGTCTCGCGGTGAACGGACCGCAAACCCGGAATGATCTCTAAGAAAGGCAGGAAGCCCACCAGCGCAGACATGGGCGTCAATGCACCTCGGCGGGCGCCTCTTTGTTCCCGGCCTTTTTCATCCCGCAATAAGCCGCCGGTTATCCAAGGCTCCATTAAACAATCTCCGGCATTCGCGAGCTTGCGAGCAGCGCCTCTAGCGATGACGGCGTCAGGATTTAAGAAGAGAAGATAGTGTCCGGTTGCAAGGTTCGCGCCGTAATTACAGGCGCGTGCAAAGCCAATATTACCATGACCTTGTAGGAAACGGATGCGGCGATATTTAGCCGTTAGTTGGGATAAGCGAGCCCGCGCATTTTCCGTATTTCCATTATCGACAACAATTAGTTCATGAATATCCCGATCTGAAAGGACAGCCGTTATCGCCTCCATGAGGGCGGGTCCTGTCATATAACTAACCATAATGACACTAATGGGACGCTTACGGGCCGCATCCGGCGTCGCATTTGAATGACCTGTCTCTTCGGACAAGCCGATAGCGCGATCGTCCTTCAAATTAAAGACCTCTACCACTTCATACTCCTCGCGCCCACGAGTATGCCCCCTGGATTTCTTCCCCTACGTTCCCTTCAACTGAACTGTAAAGCAGTATTATGATTATTTTTTGGTAGGGTTTGGCAACGATGATTGTTTGTGCGGCAGTAAACAAACCAGGCTGGCGGCGAAAACAATCAGTGCCCACCACCAGTGTTGCCAGACCCCTATCGTTGCGGCGCCATTCGTCGAAGTAGCGACAATCAGCCCGGCAACGGCGAAAGCTTGGGGCGAGTTTAGAGCTAATCTTAACACATGTTTCATAAGCGCCAGAAAGAAACCGGCGAATAAAACAACACCAATTATGCCGGTTTCGAGCCAAATTTGCAGGCCAATATTATGCGGATGAAGGGACATTACAGTGATGTCGCGTCCATCAGGAGCTCGAAAACTAAGCTCATCAAATACCCGTGAGGAATCAAACCCATGCCCTATTAGCGGCGCTTGTCGTATCAACTCCCAACTATAGGACCACATTCGCAGACGATGTTCCCAAGACAATGGCAAGTCACGCATAATCGACGGATCAATACCGCTCGCGAGTAAGCCTATTAGGGGTGCAAAAATAACACTGCCTAACGCCAAAGCAGCGGCCAAAATCAGACCTTCGCGTGGCCTTTGCCATGCAAAGGTGGCAAAGGCTGCAGCCAGCGTTAATGTGACGATTACAATGCTGAGATTATTCAAATAAGCGGACAACGCTAAACCAAGAGCGCCCAAAACGGCAAATATCCATCCGCGCTTTACCGTAACAACCAAAATCGCCGCGACAGGGAAAAACAGCTGGGCATAGCTAATCTGCCCGCGTCCCACATTCATCTCGGCCTGTCCAAGACGCCAGGTTCGTTCCTGTCCCGGGTCAACAGGGTCACCCCATAATGACAGCGCAAAGCCGCTGGCTGAATCGATCAAGAGAAGTAATACTCCAAGCAATCCCATTGCTATGACGGCCCAACTTAGAAGTCGCTTCGAACGGATTGACAGGCGTAAAAAAATCAAAGGCAAGAAGAGTAGCGGAACAAGTAATCCAAAGAGCAAAGATGCGTTTCCGCCAAATAAGGCGCCGGCGTGATCGCTCCAGAACGTAGATACCCATGCCCAAATAACGAATACAAACAAGGCAATGGGCCAGAGTGTTTTTAAATAGGCTGCTCTTGAGCGATCCGTCGCCCAGACCAAAATCGCAGAGAGCCCCATGAGAAATCCGGCCAGCTGAAATCCAAGTCCGCCCGCCAAAGCCAGTACAGGCGTCAAAATAATGGATGCCCACACCCAAAATTGTGCATGAATTAACGCGCCTTTGGTCATCATGCGCACGGCTTTATGCCCGGCGCAAATCCGGAGGCGTCGCTTCTTCTTTTAATGCCGCTATCGCATCCTCAATGGTCAATATAGTTTGGTCACGCGACCCCAAACGGCGAATAGCGAGCTTGCCCTCCTCCATCTCTTTGCGGCCAACCACGGCGATGACCGGAATTTTGCGGTCGGCGGAAAGCTCGCGAATTTTGTAATTTATCTTCTCATTACGCACATCAAGTTCTGCGCGAAGCCCGGCGGCTTTCAATTTGGCAACCACCTCTTCCGCATAGTCATCTGCATCGGATGTGATCGTCGCAACGACGACTTGAACAGGCGACAACCATAGCGGAAATTTTCCGGCGTAGTTTTCAATTAAAACGCCGAGGAACCGTTCAAATGAGCCGAGCACAGCCCGGTGCAACATGACAGGTGCATGTTTTTTATCATCTTCACCCGTAAAATTCGCGCTCAGACGTTCAGGCGTGTTCGGGTCCAACTGGATTGTGCCCGCTTGCCATTCCCGGCCAATCGCATCACGAAGAACGAAATCCAGCTTTGGTCCGTAAAACGCGCCGTCGCCTTCGTTCAATTCGACTTCCAGGCCTGACGCATCTGCCGCCTCTTTCAGCGCGGCCTCGGCCTTGTCCCAATATTCATCGGACCCTACCCGCACATCAGGACGGGTGGAAAATTTCACTTTGACGTCGTCAAAGCCAAGATCTGCATAGACCGATTTCAGAAGTTCCGTGAAGGCTTTCACCTCATCTGTTACTTGGTCGAGCGTGCAGAAAATATGTCCGTCATCTTGCACAAAACCGCGAACCCGCATCAACCCGTGAAGCGCGCCGGACGGCTCATACCGGTGGCAAGACCCGAATTCGGCATAGCGGATCGGCAAATCACGATAAGATTTCTGGCCTTGGTTAAAGACCTGAATATGGCAGGGACAGTTCATGGGTTTCAGCGCGAGAACTTTATCTTCCTCGGCGATCTCCGCGACGAACATATTCTCGCGATATTTCTCCCAATGACCTGAAGCTTCCCAGAACTTGCGGTCCATGAGCTGCGGCGTCTTGATTTCCTGATAGCCATATTCGCGTTGGCGGCGGGACATATAATCGCGCAGCGTGGTGTAAAGCGTCCAGCCGTTCGGATGCCAAAACGCTTGGCCTTGGGCTTCTTCTTGAAAATGGAATAGTTCGAGTTGCTTACCCAAGCGACGGTGGTCGCGCGCTTCAGCTTCCTCGATTTGTTTCAAATGCGCGTCCAGTTCTTCCTGTGTCGCCCAAGCGGTGCCGTAAATCCGCTGTAGTTGCGGATTATTGGAATCCCCGCGCCAGTAGGCCCCGGCGACTTTCATCAGCTTAAACGCCTTGCCAATCTTGCCCGTGCTAGGCAAATGCGGGCCGAGGCAGAGGTCGAACCATTTGCCTTGCTTATAAACCGTCAGGATTTCATCTTCCGGTAAGTCTTCGATGAGCTCGACTTTGAAATGCTCTCCCATGCCTTTGAACAAGGCTATCGCCTCCGCCCGGTCCATGACGAGACGTTCAAACTTATCATTGCGATTGATGATGAATCCCATCTTCTTTTCAATCGCGGCGAAATCGTCTTCGCTGAACGGCTCATCGCGGTGGAAATCGTAATAGAAACCATTTTCAATAACCGGCCCGATGGTGACTTGCGTTCCGGGAAAGAGCTCTTGAACGGCTTCCGCCAGCACATGCGCAGCGTCATGGCGAATAAGCTCAAGGCCTTCTGGGTCCTTGGCCGTGACCAGCTCAATTTTCGCATTGTCATTGATGGGCAGCGAAGCATCAACAAGTATGCCGTCCAGCTTGGCAGCCAGAACCTGTTTTGCCAACCCTTTAGAAATCGATTTTGCGACCTGCATGGCCGTCGTGCCTACCTCAAACTCTCGAGTGGCTCCGTCTGGAAATGTCAAAGTGACCATGGTCAATCATCCGAATGTGTCTTCGTCCACAAGGCAGCTCGCCAAGGGGCATATATAGGAGGCGTGGTAATGTTTTTAGGCACATTATCAACCCCGCACGTCCCCCAAGGCTGACACCTTAGCAGCCGCGCCAAAGTCATCCACCCCCCAATCCATGGGCCATGCGCCTCTATAGCTTGCTGAGAATACGTTGAACAGGAGGGCTCATGGCGACAGCGCACACCCAAGACATGAAAAACGGGAGAGATGATCCATTTATAGATCTGCAGAGCCGCAAGCATCACCATCACAAAAGGCCATCTCAATAGGCGACCTAACATTAGGCTAGTGATTCAGACGGTGATACACTCGGTTTGACGAGTTCTTCATTCTCGCTGCCGCAGGATAAGCAAAATCTGTGGAACGTGACATTTCGCGTTTTGCAAGACGGGCATTCGCGCTGCAGGTGAATTCCGCAATGGACGCAATAATCCGAATGCACACCGTCTCGCGTCACGATAGAACGGTCACACCCCGGGCAGCTTTTTGCCTCTATCTTCTTCAAGGCCGTTTCGTAATCTATCGACCGGCGGCGATCCTCTTCCGACCGGGCCTCTTCCGCTTGTTTACGCTCTAGATATTTTCGCATTTGTTTGATGAGGAAATATCCTGCGATCGCGACGGTCAAAATACCGACACTGTAGCGGACATATCCACCATAGGACGGAAGATACGGGACCAGTTCGACAAAAAACGTAAACACTGCGAAGGTGACAAAGCCGCGATAGAGCGGCCAATAAGCGCTGCCGCGTTTCCGCATCAGCATCCAACCCGCAATGAGAAGAAGCGGCAGTGTTAATAAAAGTCTGAAGCCAAAGACTTTGAGATCCTGCGCCCGCCTCGCACGCTTATAGGCGGGGCGAGCAGCCTCTCGGAGCTCTCCCATATCTGTTCTGATATCACTCAGCGCTCTCGTTTTAGCCTGCTGATTGGCGCGTGCAGCCTCAACAGCGCGCTCTGCGGTGCGAACTTGGTTGCTTAAGCCTTCAAGTTCACGCGTTCGAGACAAGACTTCCGGATTTGTCGCCGTATTTTGCGTTGCCGTCCGCGTCGCAATCCAATTATCAAATCGCGCTTTCGCCGCGCGATAATTTGCCGTCGCCGTCGTTTCAAGGTCCTGCGCATCTTCGACGCTGCGCTCAAGAGGTGTGACTTGCCGCCTAAGCTCGGCCTCTTCCCCTCTTAGTTTTTCCATCTGAGAGACATCGACAAAATTTTCAACAGAAATGGGCGTGTCGAAGCGCGGTATATCCCTAATGACGAGGCTGCCTAACCCAACCAAGAAGGCCGCAAAAATGAGGGATAGCACCCACATTACAATTGCAAATATTTTCTGCGGACGTCGTGTGGACTTTGCCATGCTTAGTTTCCCGTAACTGTAAAGCAAAGTAAGGCGAAAACGACCTAGCTGTCCACCGTCTCATCATTAGCTGCCTCAAAAGCTTTGACAGCCGCGACAAACGCCAAGAGCGTCGAGGTATGACGCGCTGGATATTTCGACACACTTGACAGCAAGGAGAGTCTCGCAAATCTGCCCGTAGGCGGGTCGCCGCCGTCTTTCAACATCGCATTGAGTCCGTCTCGCGCGTCGCGTAATTCATCCAGCGATGCCCCCAGGATTGCCTCTTTCAGAATCGCCGCACTAGCCTGCCCGAGGGCGCAGGCTTGAACGCGCAGCGCGCAATCAGAGACCAAGCTATCGGCGATCTTGAGATCTATCTCTAGCCATGAGCCGCAAAGTTTTGACACCTCCCGCGCTGTCCCATCGGGGGACGGAAGAGAAGCATTCTTCAATGTCGCAGAAAGCGACAGGATATTTGTGTTATACAGGTCATCGAACATAAGCCTGATATAGGCTGCGGCGCTGCTTATGAATAGAGGCGACTGCCCCCTGACTGAGGGTCCCATTAATAAGCACAAATTAAGGCAAAATTCACCCTGAACCCTTATAGCGTTATGATTAGCAACATAAAGGGAGGCTGATCATGAACGCACGTTATTGGAATGACGTCCTCCGGCTGTTGTCAATGATGATCCTTATCGATGGGAAGGTCTATGAGGAAGAACTTGAAGAGTTCAAAACGGCGGCCCTTACCCTTCGTGACATGGTTGACCCCAAACTCATGCTCACCGGCCACATGGCCGAAGATTGGTTCGAACTACACCGCGACGAAATTGCAATCGGTGTCACACCTGTTTTTTACGAAAGCACCGTCTCTAAAACACTTAAAAATCTGGATGAGGTCGAAAACAAGGATGGCCTCGTTTTTGCATTGATGAAGGTAGCTATGTCAGATGGGCACAAACATCCGGCCGAAGAGAAATTATTGAACTCCGCCTGCAAATTATGGGGTTTAGACCTCAAACTCGTTGGGTGAGATCGAAATCCTGCGTTTTATTGAAGTTTTTTTGATTTTTATTAGAGAATAAATTTTCGATAAAAATCAGCTACTTAGCTAGAATTTTCCGGACATACTAACGCCCGTTAACCATAAAGTAGTTGAATATTCAGGCTTAATTCAATCAGCTTCACCTAGTTCTCAGAATGTGGAAACTGGGAACTTAAAAATGTTAAACGTGAAATCAATAAGCGTCATAACGCTAGCACTTTCATTAAGTGCAATAGCTGGATCATCTTCGGCTCAAACGAGCGCGCTGGCGCTTCAAAATGCTACGCAACCCGCCGTGATAACCAAGTCAGTGCAAGCCCCGCGCCAAGTCATGCCTGTAGGCATGAAAGTTCGCAAAATCACCCGCGTTGTGAAACCCGTGCCGGTATTGGCCAATGCAACTCAGCCGCAACCAAATTCAATCTATCGCGGCGTAATTAATGCGACGACGTCGGAGCCGAAAGCCAAGACCCGCTTTGTCTACAACCGCAATGCCGTCGAAACTCAAATGCCCGTCTACTTTAGTGAAGATGCGCTAAAGTCTAAATAATATTTAGGTATATGACGATCTGCGCTGGTCACGTTAGGAATAAAACGACCGACCCCGAATACCCCTACCCCCGCTTGGCCTCAAAGATGGCCAAGCCGGGAAAATTCGCCTAGACTTCCCCGAGAGAGATACGGCCACAAAGGGGATAGGGAATCCGCGGACGCATTATTTGTTTCGGCGAATTATTGCTTCGTATGTCCGCGCCGGATGGCGAGAGACTGTTGCAAACCGGAACCCTCAATGTGCATGCCGGCGGGGCCGAGACAATTGCCTCCGTGTCTATGGCCCACTTTGGACATTCCACCAGCCTCGTTTCAATCATCCCGTAAAACTCCCTAGGTAAAGCCGCGCTTACGCAAGTTCGAAAAGAGGGCGTAGATGTTTCGTCCATTCAATTTGGTGAAGGACATATGGGGATTTATTTCCTCAGCTTTGGCGCTGTCGTACGCCTCCCACGTTACCTAACAACGGGTGGGCGCGGCTTTTGAAAAAGCGAAGCCGGACGCCGTTGATTGGAAACCGATTTTCAAAAACGCGGACTGGCTTCATATTTCAGGCATTACACCGGCCGTAAGCGATAGGGCGACACAAGCCGTATTGCGAGCCGTCAAGGCAGCCAATGCCGCCGGTGTAAATATCTCCATTGATGGAAATTACCGGTCTCAGCCATGGGGTAGCTGGGGCGGTGACGGTGCCAAAATCATTCGGCCACTCCTTTCCCAAACAACAATTGGCTTTATCAATGAGCGAGATATAGGGCTCATTTTGGGCGAAAAATTTGCCGAGAGGTCGATCACCTTTAATCGCGCATTCGAAGAATTTCTAAGACTTAAAAACATGGCCGCGACGACGCGCAGAATATTGACCATGAACCATCGCAGAATTACGGCAGAGATTGTCACCCAAAAAGGCCGTTGATTTTCCAAATCCTACAATGCCGCAGGTATCGTTGACCGAATTGGCGGCGGTTACGCATTTGCCGCCGGAATCCTGCACGGCATAGTCTCCGGGATGACGGAACAACAAAGCGTTGACTTCGCCGCCGCCGCCAGCGCGCTGAAACACTCCATAAGAGGGGATTTTAACCTCGTGGATATTTCAGATGCCGAATATGCAATGGACCAAGAAAGCCTGGATGCGAGACGGTAAAAGCCCTGCCCTCACACGGATAATGTGTTAGGGTCACCTATGATCAATAGGTTCAAATTCTGTCTCTGCGTGAGCAGCGCATTCCTTCTTGTAGGATGCACAACGTCACCAGGGTCGCACTTGGCAGCCGGCTCTGATCTCACTGCGCCCGTTACAAAAGCCGAAGCCAAATCCGAAGCCTGCCCTGCCGCCTTATTGGAAGCCGGCGCAAGCGCGGATGACTGCCACTGTATCGAAGACGGTCTCTACACGCTTGGGCAAGTTTCGGGTGCCCTCTCTCCAAATGGAGACTTACCAAAAGCCATATTTGGAGACGGATCGGGGAAACGAAAGATTGCCATTGGCCTGCTGCGTCATGATGCAATTGAGCAATGCGGCCTTTTTGATCCCGACCATACTGTCGCGAAAAACTTGTAACCCAATCTTACAGAACCGTCACAATTAATTCACGTTCAGATTCTGTCTCTGTGTATTGCGCCTCGGATAAAGCGGCCTAAATTTAGAGCACCGAAGAACTAGAGTCTTACGAAGGACCCCCACTATGACACGACCTTTATTTCTTGGCGCCGCGGCACTTGCTCTCCTGACGTCCCCGCTCGCCTTTCAATCCAGTGCCGATGCACAAATTAACACGCGCTCTCAGGCCATGACCGTAGACCCACAGCGCGGCGTCCTGACCATGGCGCCCTTATTGGAGCAAGTGACGCCCGCAGTGGTGTCCATACGGACGGTGCAAGAAGCTAAGTCCGGGAGTTCTGCGAAATCACCGGAACAAGAAATGATGGAGCGTTTCTTTGGCGGACGATTGCCGCAAAACCGCGGCCCGCGCACAGGCGCTGGATCGGGCGTGATTTTTGACGCCAGCGCGGGACTCATCATCACCAATAATCATGTGATTGAAGACGCCGATGAGATCACAGTCACGCTTGATGATAGACGCGAGTATGAGGCGGAACTGGTGGGGTCGGACCCCGATACTGATATCGCGCTGCTCAAAATCGATACAAAAGATTTGAAAGAATTAAAGCTGGCAAAATCCGGCGATGCGCGGGTCGGCGATTATGTGATTGCGGTCGGCAACCCTTTCGGCCTCACCTCCACGGTCACATCTGGAATTGTCTCTGCGATTGGACGCGAGACAGCCCGCGGTCGAAATCGCTATGAGAATTATATTCAAACCGACGCGTCCATTAATCCGGGCAATTCGGGCGGTGCCTTGGTAAATTCCAAAGGCGAGTTGATTGGCATCAATACCGCCATTGTCTCTCGCTCTGGCGGGAATAATGGCATTGGATTTGCGGTTCCCGTGCGCACTGTGAAAAATGTTATCACACAACTTCGCGAGAACGGCGAGGTTCGCCGCGGACGGATTGGTGTTGCCATTCAAAATGTGACGCCCGCCCTACGTGAGGGATTAGGCTTGAAATCCTTAAACGGCGCTTTGATTTCAAGTGTAGATGAAGACACACCTGCTGAAAAAGCGGGCCTTGAAGAAGGCGATATCGTCATCGAATTCAACGGCGAAGACGTTTTGGATAGTAATGATCTCAGAAACCTTGTCGGCTTGCTGCAACCCGGCAGCCGCGTTGGCGTAACCTATCTGCGCGACGGCAGCCGCCGGACGACCCGCATTGGCATTGCAGAAGCCGCTGACCTCGATTCCGAAACCATTACCGCCAATGACGATGAATCAAGTCCAGCCATGATGGAAGCTTTCGACGGCGCGGAGGTCACGGAAATTCCGGATGATCTGGAGCTGCGCGGCGGACAAGACGGTGTCTATATTTCCTCCGTAGAGCGTGGGTCAAAAGCTGCGCGGGCGGGCCTCCAAAGCGGAGACGTCATCCGGCGTGTCGGGCGAACTGACATCGATAATTTAGCGGAGTTCGAAGAGGCAATTGAGAGCGGAAGCGGCCCCTATGTCCTTCGGGTCGAGCGCAATGGCCGAACCAGTTTCATTGCAGTGAAATAGGAAAAGAAAAGCCCTCAGGTGGCTGAGGGCTTTTTTAAATTTTATTCATTTAGGCCTTAGTAATTCTGGCCTTAATAATTTAAAATTGGCGCAAGCCAGCGTTCCGTATCTTCAACGCTCATATCCTTGCGGCGGGCGTAGTCTTCGACTTGGTCTTTCTCGATCTTCCCAACACCGAAATAGACCGAGTCAGGATGGGAGAAATAGAGGCCGGAAACGGAGCTAGCGGGCTGCATGGCAAAGCTCTGCGTCAGTTTTATATCGGTTTCTTTTGTTGCATCGAGAATACGGAATAGCGTCGCTTTTTCCGTATGATCGGGCTGCGCCGGGTAGCCGGGCGCGGGGCGAATACCGGCATATTTCTCTGCTATGAGATCGTCGCCTGTAAAGGTTTCATCCGGGGCATAGCCCCAATATTCGCGGCGCACGCGTTGATGCAGATGTTCTGCAAAAGCTTCCGCGAGGCGGTCACATAGCGCCTTAAACAAGATCGCATTATAATCATCACCGCTTTCCTCAAAGCGCTTAGACTGCGCTTCCTCGCCGAGCCCAGCAGTAACTGCAAAGCCGCCGATATAGTCATTAGCAGGCGCGCAGAAATCGGAAATTGAATAATTCGGTTTAGCCTTTGTGCCTTTGGAAATTTGCTGACGCAAACCGTAGAAATTTGCGAGAGTCTCGCTGCGGGTCTCATCCATGAAAACACATACATCATCGCCGTTGCGCTCGGCAGGCCAAAAACCAAAAACCCCATTAGCGCTGACCCATTTTTCGGAAATCATTTGGTCGAGCATGGCATTAGCGTCTTTGAAAAGATCGCGCGCCGCCTCGCCGTAACGCTCATTTCCTAAAATCGCTGGGTAACGCCCCTTCAGCTCCCAAGTCGCAAAGAAGGGTGTCCAGTCAATAAAGTCCCGCAAATTTTTCAAAGGATAGTTCGTGAGCGTTTTCGTGCCCAAAAATGTTGGCTTGGGCGGCGTGTAATTATCCCAGTCCGTCTTCCACGGATTGTCGCGCGCTTCTTTAAGCGTCAGGCGCGCCTTAGCCGTTTGACCGCGTTGATGTGTTTCCCGCGCTGTCTCATATTCACTGCGGAGACCGGCTGCATAATCTGCTTTCCCGTCGCCAAGCAGCTGCCCGACCACACCGACCGCGCGGCTGGCGTCTGTGACATAAACCGTCGCACCCGCTTCATAGGCGGGCTCAATTTTCACCGCTGTATGGGTCTTGGACGTCGTCGCCCCGCCAATGAGAAGCGGCATATCCATTCCGCGCCGCTGCATCTCTTTGCCGACATAAACCATCTCGTCGAGGCTTGGCGTAATCAGCCCCGAAAGACCGATCATATCAACGTCATGTTCAACCGCTGCATCGAGGATTTTATCGCAAGGCACCATCACGCCGAGGTCGACAACGTCATAGCCATTACACTGCAACACGACACCGACGATGTTCTTGCCAATATCATGTACATCGCCCTTCACGGTCGCCATGAGAATGCGACCGTTAGACGACCCTGCCGTGCCAAGCTCTTCTTTCTCGGCTTCCATAAAAGGCATCAAATGCGCCACAGACGCTTTCATTACCCGTGCCGATTTCACGACTTGCGGCAAGAACATTTTGCCTGCGCCGAACAGATCACCGACGACATTCATACCGTCCATCAACGGACCTTCGATAACATGCAAAGGCCGCTCCGCATTTTGACGCGCCTCTTCCGTGTCGACGACGATGTGGTCGGTAATCCCCCGCACCAACGCATGTTCGAGACGCTTGTTGACCGGCAGCGTCCGCCATTCATCATTCTTGACTTGCGCCTTGCTTTTACCGTCGCCACGATATTTTTCTGCAACATCCAGCAAGCGGTCCGTGGCGTCAGGACGGCGATTAAGAATGACGTCTTCGACGCGCTCTTTCAGCTCATCAGGGATATCATCATAGATTGTCAACTGACCTGCATTGACAATCGCCATGTCGAGCCCCGCCGGAATGGCATGATAGAGAAAGACAGAATGCATGGCTTCGCGCACAGGGTTATTGCCCCGAAAAGCGAAACTGACATTCGAAAGTCCGCCGGAAATCCGCGCGTGCGGAAGGTTCGCTTTGATACGCTTACAGGCTTCGAAAAACGCGACGGCATAATCATTATGCTCTTCGATACCTGTTGCCACGGCAAAGATATTCGGATCGAAAATAATGTCTTCCGGCGGGAAGTCGATTTCATTGACTAGCAGATTGTAGGCGCGTTCGCAGATTTCAAATTTATGGTCAGCCGTCTCGGCTTGGCCTTCTTCGTCAAATGCCATGATGACGGCCGCCGCGCCGAGGTCACGAACTTTGCGGGCATGGGCGAGAAATTCTTCTTCGCCCTCTTTCATGGAAATAGAGTTTACGACGGCTTTTCCTTGAACGCATTTTAGCCCGGCTTCCAGCACTTCCCATTTAGAGCTGTCGATCATAACCGGGACACGAGAAATATCCGGCTCGCCCGCCATAAGCTGCAGGAAACGCGTCATGGCGGCAACGCCGTCAATCAACCCGTCATCCATATTGACGTCGATAATCTGAGCTCCACTTTCAACTTGTTGGCGCGCAACGGAGAGCGCCTTCTCATAGTCATTATTGACGATCAGTTTTTTGAACCGCGCAGAGCCTGCGACATTAGTCCGTTCACCGACATTGACAAATTGTGTGGCGTTAGATGACATGGTTACACCGCAATCTGGAAGGGTTCGAGGCCCGACAGGCGCAGGGTCGGGTTCGGCGTAACGGGCACGCGCGGCGAGCCCTTCGCAGCGGCTTTTGCAATCGCGGCAATATGGTCCGGTGTTGTCCCGCAACACCCGCCGAGCACATTCACGGTGCCGCCTTGTATCCAAGGTTCGATCTGGCCCGTCATATCGTCGGGGCTTTCATCATATTCACCGAAGGCATTGGGCAGTCCCGCATTTGGAAAAGCAATAACGCGGGTTTCGGCCACGCGGCTGAGCGCTTCAATATGCGGCCGCATCTCATCCGCGCCCAGAGCGCAGTTGAGCCCGACGGCCCAAGGCTTGGCATGGGCGATGGAGATATAGAACGCTTCTGCGGTTTGTCCCGAGAGCGTGCGTCCGGAGCGATCGGTAATCGTGCCAGAAATAATTATCGGTATTTCAAAGCCCACCTTGGCGAAAGTCTCGCGGCAAGCAGCAATCGCCGCCTTACAATTGAGTGTGTCGAAAACGGTCTCGATAAGAATTGCATCGACGACGTCAATTATGGCTGTAACCTGTTCGATGTAAGCGTCTTTGACTTCGTCAAAGGTGACGTCGCGATAGCCCGGGTCTTCCACCTTGGGCGAAATAGAGAGGGTTTTATTCATTGGGCCGACGGAGCCCAAGACCGCGCGAGGTTTATCAGGTGTTTTTGCTGTCCACGCGTCAGCGGCTTCTTTGGCTAGCTCTGCAGAAGCGCGTGCGATTTCTGGCGCGAGGTCAGACATACCGTAATCATCCTGACTAATAGACGTCGCGTTAAAGGAGTTCGTTTCAATGAGATCAGCCCCCGCCGCCAGAAAAGCGTCATGTACAGAGCGCACAGCTTCAGGTTTGGTCAGGACAAGGAGATCATTATTCCCTTTCAACGGGCTCGGCCAATCTTTGAACCGCTCACCGCGAAAGTCTTCCTCTTCGAGCTGCTGTTTTTGCAGCATCGTCCCCATCGCCCCGTCAAGCATGAGGATACGATCAGCACTGGCCGCGGTGATTTGGGCCCATCGGGATTTACCCTTGGAAGACATAGTGAACTCCTGTTTCGCCAGCCTCTAACAGAGCCTGCGGCGATAGTATATAAAGAAAACATTATATGATGTGAGTTTTTATTCCTAAAGGGCTTGCGTCTAACGGCTTACACGCTGAAGCCCTCTCGTCGGTCACCTGTAACAAGGTGCGAATATGGGAATGGAGTTGCTTTTCGCACGAGGGTGCAAGGTAGTAGGCTCCAACGGCTCCCGCCGTTGTAAGGCCTAAGGATTGCGACAGATGTCAATTAGGAAACCGGGGAAGACGTCGCAAACTGAATGAATGCTAAGTCAGAAGGCCTGCAGACAAAGTCGCCAGCGCGCCCGGGGGGGGATGAACCGATGCGCAATAGGAAGAGCCAATTTCGGCTTGCTCCAATGACGACACACAAACGTCACCCGACTCTGTTTGAGCGAACTACTTGGAGTGTGATATTACTTGGAGTGTGATATGAAGATGCGCTCACGCTGACGTCATCTGCCAGACATGACGTGAATGACTTATTCGATGATGCAACGACGTGGCGCTTAGTTGCGGGATACGCACTGAATTGGAACGCGCGACTTCGCGGCTCGATTGGAACGGGTATAAGAGATCCAACCTTTGTCAGGCTTTTTGGATTTTCACCCGCGTCGCGTTTTGTCGGAAATCCGAACCTCCAACCGGAAAATCTATTGGGGTCTCCATAGGATATGACCAAACAATTGGAGACTTTAATTTCAGCCTTGATGCTTTCAGATCAGAACTTGAAAATGAAATCGCAGGCTTCGGAGGTACAGTGAGAAATCTCTCAACGGATAGTCGCCGGGAGGGTATCGAAATCGCTTCAAGGTGGGAGGTCACAGACAATGTTTCTCTACAAGGATCCGCCAGTTCATTGAATTCAGAACAAGACGAAATTCAAGAATTGCGCCGGCCAAAACCTTAGCTAGCGAAACCGTAACTTGGCAGCCTATCGATGCCTTAAATGTTACCTTAAGCGCCGATTATAATGGCTAACAGTTTGATACTGACTTTGGAGATTGCGTATTAGCGCCAAGTTTTTCTTGCGCAACGGTCGAACTGGATAGCTTTCTTCTGATCGGATCAAATCTTCGATATGATGTATCAGACACTGTCGCCCTCACCCTTCGAGGCTCCAATTTATTGAATTAAGATTACCAAGAAATTCTAAGCTATTCGTCGCCCGGGCGCGCTATCTTCGGCGGATTAGAACTCGATTTCTAACCGCCCCGATCAATCGTTGCGTCCACGGTATCAATCACATTTTCGCCCATAAAGGCGAAATGTCTCTGAACCTCATAACCTTGCTCGCGGAGTTCATCGAGAAGGCTTTCTTCGCCCAGTAAGTGCGCCGTCCCCACGGCGACAAAACCTGTCCCGCTGTCTTCCATAAAACGGAAGAGCGAATTTGCCCAAGCACGATTTCTGTCTCGCAGTAGATTATTGAAAACCTCGGGCGGGCGGGCCTTCATTGGTCGGATGAGTGCGCCCGTCAAATACTCGGTCCCACCAACAGACCATTGATTTGCAACCTGAATTGCATCGAGACCAAGCGTATTAAATTGCTCCATTGTCTCTGTCAGAAGATCAAGCTGTATGTATTCAGGCAGGTCAGCCGACGCGCGAATTTGCGTTTCTACAGTTTCCAAATAGAGGATGTTTTTTCCGGATCGCAGCGCCCGTGACTTCAAGACTTCATCCGCAGAGAACTCGGCTGACAGTCCTGCATTCTGAGCCGCGGCAAAATTTAGATATTCCAAAGCCAGCCAAGGCTCCATGGCGTCCAAAGCCGCTATAGTAAGATCGCCGTTATTAACGGCAGCCTCCATCAGATTGCGTTGGTAATTATCAAGACGGTCGGTCAGGCGAAATCCGTCGCGCCTTAAACCCAAATCTGTGGTAAGGACTGTGGCATCAATCCGAGCTTGAGGTCCGGTGTCGACCGGGAAAAAAATCGTGCCCGCCTTATTAAACGCGTCCAGCATATCATCGCGTTGCCAGTCCAAATCATTAGGCAGTAAATGAACCGTTCCAAACAAATATAGAGTCGAGTCAAAATCCTTCACCACCCAAATAGCCGGACCATCATTTCGGTCCCGAGCGTCCTGAACGCGGTCGGACACGGAACCATTCGTCGGTAATCCTTCGCCTGATGGAGAGCAGCCCGCAAGGACCACAATAGACAGGAGAAAGGTAAGGGCTCGTTTCATGAGAAATATGTGCGCGGTTATCGAAACAGTTTCAACCGCTAGACAACACGTCAATGCAGCGCTATGTGCGCTGCTTCAGCACCCGTAGCTCAGCTGGATAGAGCGCTGCCCTCCGAAGGCAGAGGTCACAGGTTCGAATCCTGTCGGGTGCGCCAGAACTCCTTGCCATAGAAGTGTTAAGTCGTTGGAAAGAATACGTTTTTTCCCGCGTTTTCTCGCAACACCCCGCGTTCCCCCAATTTGGGGTACAGATTGGGGTACAGACAATGGTACAATGACCTATGGCAATCCATCGAAACCACTATCTCGAGCAACGCGGCCAGCGTTGGTATTACGTTCGCCGCGTCACATCACGCTATCGCCACTTCGATACACGCCGTACAATTAAGACCGCCTTGCATACGGACTCCATCACCGTTGCCCGCGATATTCGAGACAGATTGATGGATAAGGACGAACATTATTGGGAAACTGAACTGGCAAAACAGGCTGGTAAAGACGCCCAAGAGTCCATTGAGTTATGCCGTTACAGGGCGTCCAGACGCCGCGCCGTGGCGGTTGGCTTCGACTTTAAACCGTTACCAACGCTGGTTAAGCAAGAGCCAGTTGAGCGGCTTGTCGAGCGCGTAAAGACGCTCGAAGAGGACGACATTGAGCTTATCGATAGGGATGCAGTGCTAGGCACAATCGAACCTCCAAAGGACACGATACGCGACGCGTTCAAGCTTTACTGCGACAAGCTAAGCATTGGCGAAACTTCCCGCAAATCACCGGAACAGATTGTAAGGTGGGAGTCCTCAAAGCGCCGCGCTGTGGAACATTTTGTGGCACTATGCGGGAATTTGACCATGGACGCGATAGACCGCAGGCATGGGCGGCAGTTTTATGATTGGTGGGGAGAACGCTTGCGCCCAAGCAAAGCAGAGGCCCGAAGCTATCGCCCAAATAGCACCAATAGAGAGCTAGGAAACTTGCGTCTTATCTTCCGTGAATATTGGACATATCAAGGCGAAGAAGACCGCGAAAATCCGTTCCGTAAGCTACGATTCAAAGACTCACCGATTGAAGCGACGCCCTGCTTTTCAAATGATTGGGTGCAGTCCAAAATTCTAAGACCCGACGCACTCAAAGGCATAAATGACGAGGCGCAACTGATTGCCTACGCCCTCATTGAGACAGGATGCAGGCCCAGCGAGATCGCGAATTTGCAGCCAGAGAACATATGTTTAGATGCTGAAATTCCGTATATTCGTATCAGGCCTGCCGCGAAACGAGAGCTTAAATCTGCCTCATCCAGCCGAGACATACCGCTAATCGGCGTCTCATTAGAGGCTATGAAACGCGCCCCAAATGGCTTCCCGCGCTATCGAGATAAAGGCAATTCACTATCCGCTGCACTGCTAAAAACCTTCCATACACGCGGCCTGATGCCGACTAAAAAGCACCGTATTTATAGCTTCAGACATTCCTTTGAGAAGCGAATGCAGGAGGCTGGATTGGACTATGGGTTGCGATGCACATTGATGGGGCACAAGAACACACGACCCCAATATGGCGATGGAGGTTCGCTCGAATATCGGCGCAAAGAGATGCTTAAAATCGCGCATCCAGTAAGCGAAGAGTTTGCGAAAAGCTTCGCTAATTTGACGGCTTAGACGTGCTCACAGGTGGGTCTTGGAGCAGGTTGTCGAGCAGTGCCTCACGGTCTTCGACAGCCTTCAATTCGCGCTGCAAACGCTCCATAAGCGGCCAAGGCGCATCGCCAAATTTGCGTATGACCTTGGCTAAAATCACCATGGCCTCCCGAATATCGGCAGCAAGTTTTTGATTGTCGGTAAGAGCTTGAGAATTGTCTGGCATGGGTAAATCATAGCATATTCACTCAAAATTTCTCGAATGAATAATTGTAGGTATCTGGGGCGGCTGGGG
>ENA-ORXR01000696-ORXR01000696.1-marine-metagenome-genome-assembly--contig:-NODE-696-length-41911-cov-5.844265_pt1 | contig 41911 bp, 26 predicted proteins | sample MGYA00237866_ERZ511479 | MGnify/ENA metagenome assembly ERZ511479
AAACGTCTGTTTTCAACTACTCAAATACCGAACCGGGCCGATATCCAGATGGATAAAATTCGACTTTGCACAGTGGCGTTGTTGTAGTTATTTTCAAAAAATACTTATGTAAGGTAGATCTGCCCGCGCTTGGGAAAACTCGGCACCATCATCAGTGCGGAATCGTTTCACTTTCGATGTTGTTAGCACTGAACCGAAGAAACTAACTCGCGCTTCGAAACAACTCATACCTTTCCTCAAGCCCATCCTTACTCGGGCGATCTTCCGGTTTGCGAGGAACGACGATTTTGGAATCATGCATCTCTTGAAGACCATAGCGAAGCATGGGACCATCTACTTCCTTCAGAATGTCAGTTCTGATTTCAACTACATGATCTGGACGAATGCCAAGAATGTTTTGATCGTACGCGGCATGGTGGATTTTGCAGAGTGACAGCCCATTGTTTACCACTGGCCTACCTGCTTCCATGGAATCCGGAATGATATGCGCAGCATCCAGCAATGCTGTATGTTTGAGATTGCACAAGGCACACTGCTGCCTGTACGCACTCAGCACTTTTTCGCGAAAGGCCTTTTGATGCAATCTTACTTTCGTTTGTGTAGTGATATAGCGGCGCCTTGCGCTGGCATCTTCTGCCACGCCGGCACTGTTGCCAAAGCGGATGGCCGATCTATCGTCCACTGCCACAGTAACGCTCAAGTTTTGAGGTTGATCACTCACGATATAAACCGGCCATGACACAACATACTTACCCTTTGCAATACCGTGCATGTAAGCCAGAGGTAGCTTTAATTCCATTGCTCGTCGCAAGCCTACATTATCAGGATGATCGGGATTCTCACCGCGATATTTGTAGAGCAGCAGACCATTGGTGGCAAACCCATCATCGTAAGGACTGTTGGGCGAAGTTGCGATTGATAGGGGGTACTCCATCAGCCGAGGCTTGAATATGCCTTGCGGGCCTAACAACGGAACGCGCTCGCCATCGTACTGCACCCCTTGACTCAACCGCTTCCAAGGCAGAACATCACCGTATTGGGCCGACAGTTCGGCTAGGTAGTTGAATACTAATTGTCGAATTTTCTGGTCCTGAGTCATAGATTGGAACCTACGCATTCCGGCCTTAAAGTGTAACTATAATTGTGAAGATATGTGGCAGCGCAGCACTTGAAATCGAAAATCCAGAATGCCTAACTTTTTAGTTCTACTTTAATTTCAGTCAACATTTTTCGAGGGCTAAAGTCTCATCGTTCACCGAAGTGAAGCCATCTGGATGTGTGAAGGGCTCGAACTAACTATCGGTAGCTAAAGACAACTGCCATTGCCGTCGCCGCCGTTGAGGGGGCAGAAACATGCTAATCAGTATCTGCCGTTTCAAGCTCGCCATGGTCACGGAATGCTTCGATGAATTTTCCTCTGTCGTTAAGCCGAATAAGAACTGGATCGTCGCACGAAGACGCCTTACCGAAAAATACAGCATGGCGCTCTTTCAAAGTGGGTAGAATGCGGGCGTATTCCGATCCGATATAATTTCCTAGGAAATCTTTGCCTGTATCATCGAAAGTTCTCATCGCAAATATCGAGTTGCACTGGTTAAGAATTGTCTTGGTAACATTGGCTGTACGCTGTGTGATAAGCAAGCAACCAAGACCAAACTTACGCCCTTGCAATATCGCCCTGGCACTGGCAGCCGTAGCGTTTTTATCACCATCGCTTGCGACCGAATTCCACTCTGGAACAAGGCTATGTGCCTCTTCATAAACCAGGCATACTCGCGCTGTATCGATCATTCCCATATTCTGACAAGCTTTAAGTGTTGCGCTTGAAAAAATTGCGGTGATTTCACTACCTGTAAAATCTGTGAATGCCGCCTGACCTTGATATGCATTAGTCGTTTGCTTGCTGACCCGAAACCCGGCGGGGTTGAAAATCAGGAGCGGTGCTTGTGTCTCAGGAAGTAAAAATTCTGATATGACTTCAACCACAGCGTTATTGAAATCCCGAAGCGATCCACCTTCTTCTTTGCCTTGATCAACGGGGCGGCCAAGCGCAGCTGTGGCCAACGTAGCGTTTACTTCTGCCTGATACGCATTATTGACAAAATCAGCTAAAAGTGTCGCGTACTGATCAGTTAAATCTAGACAGATAACTTTAATACCATTCGCGATCATTCGCTCGACAATCTCTATCGAAAGATAGCTTTTGCCAACACCGAGGATGCCAAGGATTGCTGTATTGTGGGTTACGGCATTCGATACATCTATTGATACCTGATAGATCGTTCCGGGAAAATGCCCGATAGCTTCGGCATTGTGAGCAAATTCACCTGATGGCTTCACGAAAACTGGGGTATTAATTTTCGGAAGCCACTCAGCAGGTTCGAATTTCTTGACAGACTCGTCCCACTTACCTATTTTTCGCGCTTTGGCACGTACATAACCGTACTTGTTCTTGTGCTGAACGGCATCTTCCCTTGTTACACCATTAATAACTTGGTAAATCACATCTTCCCCACGTATATCGACTTCGACCAAGCGGCCTTCTGAGAGGTATTTATCGTTGATCACCTCAATCTCCACAAATTCCACATCGGAATCGCTGTCGACGATCCCGCAAAGCGAGCTAATTCTGTCGAGAATTTGCACATCATGCTCTTCATCTTCGTCCACGAACAGAAAACTAGCAGCAGCGCTCCCGACAGCTACTTCGTTAGCACGGGAATTTAGCGCGGCGGGTACAGGTAAATTCAGCACGCGCAACAGAATACCGTCATCTCGACCGACGTAGTTGAGCGCAACACCTAGAGTTGTCGGCCCTTGGTCATCTGATAGCACCATAAGCGTCCCAGGCTTATGCCGAATCTCATCGTTTTGTCTGATCAAAACGAGGCCCGGAGCTTGATGCGCAGCTACGGTCCCTAACACCTCCGGCGTCTTCCATTCCTTGCGTTCAACAAACCATCCTGAGAACTTGAACAGCGCTTCTATAGGGTCAAGTGCAACAATAAGTGTCCAAGTGGCAAGGATAGAGAATAGCTCTATGCCCGAGCCGCGGTGGAAAACCCAAGATAGAACCAAAATAACCACTGTGAAAATAGTGCGCGGTGCACCGAACGCTTTAACCCCCCGCTCAACTACCAGAACCCACACCCTCGTTTCAAGCCCTTGCGTCCGCTTGACCATCAACACGATCATCGACAGGGAAAAGCATACTGTGCAAGCGGCGAATGTTATCCATATTAAGGCGATTTCGCTAAGCAGGGATGGGTTTGCCGCGAGCGCGGCAATCAATGTGCCGCCCGCTACGAAGGAATTTGTTGCCACATCTGCTGGTGGAACAAAATGCGGCGTTAGCAGTCTGCTTCCGAGAAGTAGACCTGCAGCTCCGTTCGCTAGCCAAAGGAGCTTTTCATTAATAGGGAAACCACTACCGATAACGTAGTATTGGATTCCGACCAGAAACAAGAGGTAAAGAAGCGTCGCAGCCACTCTGCCTTTTTTATCACTCAACTGAGCCTCCACTTTTAGTCATTAGTACTAAACGTTTTTCTCGGCGATTACGTTTTTACATCAAACAAGTTAGCTACATCGTTCCATACATCTTGGGTCAGAACCTGGCTTTTTTGTGAGTTCCCCAAATCTAAGTTAATACCAAAAGGCCCGCAACTTATAGCCAATTAGTAAAACAAGCTGTTGAGTGACGATACATATTTTAACATTTGAGCCGCTATTACTTAGATCTAGTTCAGATTGATTTCCAATATAAAGTGGGACAATAATTTTAGCTATTGAGTCACGTCCATATGAACCAACCGGCCTTCAAACCTGGCACTCGCGTCTTTGATCCTTCCAATCCTGGAGTAATCGGGACGATCTCAGCACGCCCACCGAAACTGACACCCGCTGGCTGGAAGTATCGAATTCAGCTCCAAGATGGCTCTCACAAACAACAATTGGAGCCTACGCTACTCGCGTACCTTGATGAAAGCTCCGATGACCCAGCAGTTTTACTTAAAAGAGGCTTGTTAGGAAGAACAGCTGATCTTCGCCGAAACCTAACTTATCGCATTTTGGCAGGTAATCTTGCTAATGTGATTTATAGCCTTGGAGTTACAAACACAAAATTCTACCCCCATCAGTTCAAACCGCTTCTGACATTACTCGATTCGCCAGTGAAAGGAATTCTGATTGCAGATGAGGTCGGACTTGGCAAAACTATTGAAGCCGGTCTTATATGGACAGAACTGCGAGCCAGAGAAAATTTTAGCAAGCTCCTTGTGGTTTGTCCGGCGGCTCTACGAGAGAAGTGGAAGGACGAACTAATTCTCCGGTTTGGCATAGATGCGCAAATAGTTAGTGCAGCAGAATTGGTCAGCGCAATTAAATCACCGGCTTTTCATAACCACTCAGATATCGCCTTAATTGCAAGTTACGACGCTATTTCTGCCCCATCAAATAATCAGAACACTAATGGACAAAAATACAAAACTGAATTCCGTGACCTGATTAGCCAGTATGAATTCGAGACACTTTTTGATTGCGTAATTTTTGATGAAGCTCATGTTATGCGAAACGAATCCAGTGCGCGCTGGAAAGGTGGCCAGGCCCTAACATCAGCCTGCGATTACCAGATAATGCTGTCTGCCACACCAATTAATCTCAAGAATCAAGATCTTTACAACCTTCTTCATTTATTAGATCCAGACAACTTTGCTTATCAACAGGATTTTAATGAGACCCTAGTGGACAATGCTCAAATAATTCAAGCTCGTGACAAAGTGATGGATACGCGAACCTCAGTAGGTGACGTACTAAGTCTTATTCAGGTAGCAAAGCAAACTAAGCGCTTTCAGTATTCTGGAAGATTAAAGTCAATAGAAGAAGATTTAAGTGAAAATACAGAGCAACTTAGCAAACAAAAAAGGGTATCAATAGCGGAAGCATTGGAAAAAATAAGCCTACTATCTCACGTTGTAACAAGAACAAGAAAGAAAGATGTACTTGAAAAAAAAGTTACAAGGAAGGTCACTAAAGTACCCGTCACAATGAGTAATCATGAACGAAAACTGTATGAGATGGTTACATCTGCGATACAGGAATACGGCTCGCAAAGAGACATTAACCATGGCTTTTTACTCACACAACCGCAACGCATGGTCACATCATGCCCTAGTGTATTCTCCCCATACTTGGACAACGAGTTTGAAGAAGAGGAAAGCTCAAAGCCTGTCAAATCATTTATTGCAAAGCGATTAAAGGGTGCATTTGACAGTGCCGCTCTTCGAAGTGAAGATACAAAATTCGCTCAGCTGCAAATAATTATAGACGGATTAGATTTCGAAGATACAACAGATAAACTAATTATTTTTAGCACATTTAGAAATTCTGTTGACTACATTGCCGCGAGACTTGCTAATGACGGCGTAGAGGCTATGGCGGTTAAAGGAGGAGATCCAACAAAAAAATCAGACCTGATTGATGCATTCAGAAGCAGCAAGACATGTCGAGTGCTGGTATGCACAGAAGTACTTGCTGAGGGTGTTGATCTTCAATTTTGCAATAAGATGGTTAACTATGATTTACCGTGGAATCCAACTCGCATTGAGCAACGCATCGGCAGAATCGACAGACTTGGACAAGAGCGGGACGTTATACATATATTCAATCTGTTTTATGAAGACACAGTAGATTCAAGAGTTATATATCGATTATATGATCGTATCGGTGTATTCGAAGAGGCCCTTGGTGAATCTGAAATAGTTTTGGGCGAAGAAATTTCTAAGCTGGAAAACTATCTCTTTTCTGATAAGCGTACGCTCGAAGAGGAAAAGGAACAAATCGAATCGAGCGAGTTAGCTCTCGAACAAATAAAGCTTAGCAGAGAGCAGCTACAAAATGATTCACAATACCTGATAACACATGGGCAGGCTTTGCTCGATAGAATAGAAGCATCATCTCATCTCTCAAGGGCAATCAGTGAAGAAGACCTAATTGATTATGTTCATTCATTTATAGAAAACCAGACTGGTGGACATACTTTTAAGTATATAAATCGGGGTAGACATAGATACCAAATAAGATTACCAGCCGATATGTGCGTTGAGTTCAAGGATTTTTGTAATTCTCGCGAACTGCTTTCCAGAAACCGGCTTATAAGCGGACACTCAGTCGAATGTGAATTTAATAAAGAAATAACAAATAGAAATTCACGAACTACTGAATACATAAACCAATTCCACCCTTTAATTAGCTTTATCAACCAAAGTATCGAAAGCCAATCAGGCTCCGTACACCCTCTCGTGGCGGTAAGACTTAAATTCTCAACTGAATATGAAATTCCGGTTGGAAAATACCTTTTCTGCATCAACAGCTGGTACACCCCGGGAGCAAAGAAAGAAGAGTATTTTGCGTATCGTGCATTTTACGTAGATTCTGGAAAACGATTACAACTGGATAATGAAGAACTTTTGGTTCAATGGTGTCGGCTTAATGGTGAGGATTGGATAGATGCTTCTTCAACAATCAAACATGAAAAATATCTCGAAATCCTGGAACGCGCTGAGGACGAGTTAAATCATGACTTTCTAAAAGAAAAAGTATACAAAAATCAAGAAAACTCGGACCGCCTCAGAGAACAACGACACGCTTATATGAAGTTTTACGAACGACGAAGCATAAGTTTAAAAAATCAATTATCCAACATTCATGAAAACGATATACGCCTTCAAAAAATGACTGAGGGTAAATTAAAAAAACTCAACGAACGATACGAATTGCGAATGGCTGAAATAGACAGGCTTGAACAAGCTGAAATGAGAACGACTGGAGTATGCGTCGGACTGGTTGATGTGTACTAATAGGAGAAAACGATGCAATCGATTAGAGAACAAATTAAAGGGATAAAAAAGAAACTTATTGGGGAGAAACGAAACACACAACCCGTCAAACACTTAGGCGCCATACGCTTAGATGATAACGAACCAGAAAAAGTTATTGAAAAGCAAAAACCTACTGTTCGCGCACGCCGTATCGCCGTAAAATACAAAAAGAGAACCAGCCTTGCTAGCGCTGAGCTGCAACGCGACAGAGCAGATGAAGAGCAAACATCAAAATCAAATAATTCTGCAACTAGCGTCGTCAAAGCTCGAACTAATACAAAGAGAAGTGCAAGTAAAAAGAAAAGCACGAGGCGAGTCAAATCAAAAAAGAATAAATCACGAAAACGCAAAGCTCAGGCAATTTCGCAGCCCCCAACCAGTACACATCTACTCGAACCGAATAGAATATTTAATAACAAGAAAAAACCAAATTATTCGGTAGCGTCTAGTGGTGAAGCATCAACCAGTCAATCTACTTTCCCTATCAACGAGCAGTACTTGCATTCACTATCACTAGCAGACACCTACGCACAACGCAGCCCTGCCATCTCAGATTGGATAATTTCTGGCCTACCCATTCAATACGACTCATCGCAGAAGAACACAACACCCGTACCCGTCACCATTGGAATAGACTTCGGCACATCTTACACAAAGGTGGCGATAAGACTAAGGGATACAGTCTTTTACATAAACTTCTCTGACAACGTGGAGCACATAGATGGCTACCTTCTACCATCAGCTCTCTATACTCAGCAAGACCGCGTTTGCACTATTTTTAAACCGAGTAGATATATCAAGTCTTACAGTGGTTTGAAATCTGATATTTTGACCAATGAAGCTAAGCCAGACGTAAATCCAGAAACTTGTGTCTATATCTCTCTAATTATGCGGTACACAAGAGCATGGATGTACAAGAATAAGACGATAGGCAATATTCTCAAGTATGCATCTATTATATGGAATATAAATATAGGCTGCCCAACTGGGTCAACCAATTCCAATGGAAATCTTGAAACACTTCTTACGGAGCTAGCTGAGACTGCTTGGGAGCTTAGCACAAGAAAAAATCTGGTATCGAATGATGCCATCGAGTTTGATTCAGCAAAAAATACTAACCTTTTTGAGCAGTATTCTTTGAACGAAGTGGCAGTTGTACCAGAATTTGCAGCGCAAATTATAGGATACGCAAACTCATCAAAAATGTCAGAGGAACTACATTTACTTTGTGATATTGGCGCAGGAACGGTAGATATTTCTGTTTTCAATATAGTAGACGTAAGCCGAAGAAATCATGAGCGCGATGAAGACCTTACCCTTCCTATTTTTAGTTCGCGAGTAATTACACGCGGCACACACGTTCTGATGACTAATAGATTAGCAAATATCGGCATCAGCGAATTCACCTGGAAAGACAGAATTGGAATTCCTAACGTTCAAGAAATGGTGTCAGAGCACGATTGTAACCCTCAGAGAATAGAGGAAGTCGACATGGCGATTAGCGAATCTGTGATGAATGAAGTAAACAGACAAATGCATTTTGTCAAGAAAGAAATGGATCCGCGCGCTGACGCGTGGAAGCCAGGCAATAGTCTAAAGCTATTTATGTGTGGAGGTGGTGCTTCGTGCTCAGTGTATAAAGAAATATTTCATAAATTGCAAAGCAGGCGTGTACAGAGATTCGATGATACTGAAATAGGCATGAATTTAACCACCCTTTCAGCGTCGCAACAAAAAATGAAAGGATTACATAGATTATCGGTTGCTTCGGGGCTTACGCAAGACTTTGAGGACATCATTATTAGACCCTCAGATCAAATTGAGAGAATCCCTGTCACTAAACCAACCCGAACAGAATTGGATCGCGATGATCTCTATCCAAAGTAGATTCGCTGTAAGCGAGTTACCGTTGGCATCGTGTGACCACGGCTTCTAGTGTCCTGATTCCAAACCAGCTTGCCCTACATCTCTGCCGTTGTATACGCTACCCAATAACCGCGCTTAAATGCCGGTATCCAGTTGCGGCAGAACGCCATTCAAAACACTATTGGATGGTGCCAAAATCTGGCAGGAAAAGAAGTTGAACTAAACTTCACCTGACAGTCACTCGGTTAGAACCGGTAACTGTCAGATGTCATCTGAACTTCTACAGCTAACTTACAATCTAATGCAGTGCGCTCTTCAATAAATTTATCGAAGTATTCCATATTGGGGATACTATACAAGCGCATCTTCATTTTCGTTTTTCACAATATCTCTCGCAGCCCGACCCCAATCTGTACGAGTATCTTCAAGTTGTTGCTTTCTAGGATTCCAAGCCGATGCCTCCATATCCGCCCAAGCCAATAGAACATTTGCCAGAGGGTCCCCAACCGTGAAAGCTTTGTGATTCGAATTCAGCGAAATTTGAGGCTGGCGGCTTGATCCACCAATGACGTCAAAAAGAATCGAATCACTATTCAACGAAGAAATTTCAATCCGATTGTTTTTCTCAGAATTTGGAAATAGATCTACTCTATCATTGACTTCATTAGTCAGCAACTGAGATATTGCAGCTCGGACTCCAGAGAGTTCGTACAGGAAATTTAAATCTTCCTTGTTATCCAACAACGAATCGATAATGGTATAAAGCATTCGTCGATAGTTTCTCATTGGTTTCTTATTACAACTTATACTTTGTACAGTTCTTGTTATACGAAAGCCAGTCCATCTAGTTTGTCTGTTGGCTCCACCAAATGGACCACTATCATTGTAATGGGTTGCTAAAAAATCCCAATGACTTTCTGGCTTCGAATTCGAAAATCCACTATATAAATCGCTATTCAACCGAGCGAACAATCTTGGCAGCGGCCGCATAAATTTTTTCCATTCTTCGCTATCCTCTGCTTGAGAGCCCTCTGGAGAGAACAATATTGCTTCTATTGTAGAAAGACAATCATCTATAAGCGCTAGTTGAATAATCCAAGCCTCATTGCCCGCGTTAGTAAATTCAAATACTTGATTTGAAAACATTTTATTAGCATTATTTTCATCCACGTATTTAACAAGCTCATCCCGTATTTCGAATATATGAGCTACTATTTTTTCAGAAACAAACATAAATTATTATCCTGTTACAAACTAAGCCCTGTCCTCGGCCTCTTGCAAAAAGTCCCTCGCTATTCTCCCCCAATCTGATCGGACATCAGAGAGTATCTGTCTTTGCTTCGAATCGGATTCATCTTCCAACCGCGCCCAAGCTTCTAAAAGTAACTTAAGTGACTTCAGCGCTCTGTTGGAATCTTCACTGTCATTACCTAATAATTCAAACAAACCATCCTTTGCGGGGTGTTGATCGTTTAGAACTATCATTAACTTGCCAGCACGCGATCGAATATCAAACATCACAGAACCAGGTACATAGCCCTCGGTAAAGACAAACTTCAATTCGCTCCGAACAGCATCGATAGCCAATTGTCGAGCGTCTTCCGGGTCTACGTCTAGATCCTCGTATTCCTTTTGCATCTGCGCTTCACGAACCTCAGCTGGAAGTGATTCATCCTTATCGCTTTCACCAACTATTCCGAGCTTCTTTTTTCTTATTTCGGTTGCCTTTGTAGCTATATCTTCAGCAGAACCAGCTGTCGGCGCGTTCGAACCAGTTTTTTTGCTACCCTCGCCCATTCTAATAATCTGTTCTCGAACTGTTCTCAATACTCGATTTATTTCTTTGGAAAGTAGGTAGATAGGAAGCCGTTGATCGTCAGACTCTCTTAATTCGTCTTCATATTCTCCAGTAGACATTCCTTCATTTCTTGCGTCTTCATCAATGTCCATCAGTCTAAAGGCGGTAGCTGCCTGTTTGTTGTTTGTGACTCCAAACACTTCGTCCAAAGCAGGTTCAAATGAAACTTCCACACCAAACCAACGCTCTCTTGTATCCGATGACTTATCAAAAGTTCTATTCATTTCCAATTCACGTTTTGCTCTTACAACGGATACACCTTGATTCTTCGCCGCGTTTTTCCCAATTGCAGATGAACCTCCCGCATGCCTCACTTCTCTTGTTACAATCGAAAATTTCAAATGAACTAAGTGATTCTCATTGTTTATCTTTATTTTGACATCGTGCTCGGCAAACAAATCAAACGCAGGCTTATTGTTGTATGGCACGGGATCAAGAGTGCCTTTCATTAAGTAAAGAGGGTCATTTGATTTTGTATCTCTGTCAGATTTTTTGGTGAGCTTTCCATTCTCATCTTCGTAAGAAACTAATCGAATGCGGGTACTTTTTTGCTCTAAAAAATATCGATAGGCTCGACCAACAAGAAACTCTGTGTTTTTTAGAAATGTAATGCCTCTTTTCCAACGAACGCGGTCAAGGTGCGACCATACGACAAGCGTTCCATGAGCACCTAATTTGTTTCGAATAAGTGATTTCCAATTCTCCGGAACTGGCTGCTCTGTAGGCTCAGGCACAACACGTAACTCGCCAGATTTGATTTCACCAATATCCAAATATGTGTTGTAACATTTACCGTCTCTCCAGGACCAGACATCCACTCTGCAACATTGAGAAATGGATGCATTCGGAAGCCCCATTCCAAACTTGCCAATACTCGTTTGCTTATCTTTGGACAGATTTGAGCCATTTCCAAACTGCAAAGCTACTCGCAGTGCGTCCTTATCCATTCCGGCAGCGTTGTCATATACTGCAATTTGATTTATTGACTGCCGTTTTCTATCACTTGAGAATTCTATCTTGTCGATACAGATGACCTCAACCTCAGTAAGACTATTTACAGCTAGTCCAGCTTGAATACTGTTGTCAATAAGCTCAGCAAGTGCATGTGCCGTATCTCTATAGCCAGAACTTCGCATCGAATTGATCGCCAAATTCGGCGGTAATATTTCATGGTCCATAGTCATTCCCAAATGTTATCCCAGTATTCGAATGCTTCTGCAATACTGCGAAAGCCCGGTAGTTCATCGACAATAGTTATAATCTTGCACTCTGCATTGCCTCCCGCTTTACTCCCGCGAGCAGCACGCCCCACCATTTGACTAAACAGCACAACTGAATCTGTCGGTCTTGCAATGACTGCTGTATTAGTTCGTGGGGCGTCGAAACCGGTGGTCAAAACTCCATAGTTCGTGAGCACCTGCAATTCATCACCATCACGGAACTGTCTAATCAAACTTCTTCTTTTTGACGAAGCTGTCCTGCTTGTTACAGCACCTGCAGACACTCCCTTTACTGTTAATATGTTTGCAATCAGATGCGCATGCTCTACGGAGCAGGCAAAAACAATAATTTTGCTAGACGGAATTTCAGTTTCCGAAAGAATTCGATTTAGCACTAACAAGTTTCGACGTTCATCAGTACCTAGCTTTTTCAAAACTGAAATCGGAACATCTAGACCTCGTTCAAGTGCCGATCGCTCATCTTCTGTTATAGAAAAATCATCACCTGGTGCATATTGAAGTCGCTCATACTCTACGCGTGCTAGGTAGCCTTCCTGTTGCAAATAATCAACAGGAGAATCAAAACCATCTATTTCGAGTGTGACTTTTTGGCGACTAAAATATTCCGCTAGCCTCATATCTTCCGCTGCATCCAACGTCGAACGTCCTGGCGTTGCAGATAATCCAAGAATAGCGGTTTTCGGGTCAGCCGCAATAATTTCCAGAATATGCTGGTATGTCGGAGCAATCGCTTGATGAGCTTCGTCCATAACCACTAGTTTTGTTTTCATTGCAATTCGAAGAAACTCACTTTGCTCTCTCTGACTTTTACTAAACATCATTTGCAACCCACCGATAAGCACTCCCGAACTCACATTCGAAAAGTCGGGTTTGTGGTCTCCATAACACCGTGTCAATTGCAAACTTCTAATTCCTAAAACATTCCATGCATTTTCCAACTCTTCGGCTGCTTGCTCACATAATTCCTCGCTGTGCGCAAGCCAAACTATCAAGTCATCAGCTGTTAGTTTTTGCCGGGCCATCTGCGCGATAAGATTCATGGCAGTTCGTGTTTTACCAGCACCAGTTGGCATATGTAAAAGAACGCGAGGTGAATCGGCAGTATCGAAAATATCGACGGCCTTACGGCAGGCAACTATTTGATGTTCAAACAGAGGGTACTGAGGCATTAAGTGAAGAACATTTGGCTTGCGAGAATCTTCAGCTATTACTTCAGGCACCTCGCATTCAAAAAATCCGAAAAGAATATTGGTTTGAGCACTACCAATTTCATATCTACCTTTCGCTGCGGCCTGCCATGGATCAGGCGTTGGCCCAAAATTTAGTAATTCACAAAGACTCTCAGCATCATTCTTAGTCAGAGTTTCGATCAAGGCAGTGCGACTTGATTTTTCTAACAAGAGTCCATCATGTCCGAATTGCTTAACTACCAACGTAGCTAATTTATAAGGGGCAACCTGCTTTCCACCCATTCTTTCCAAGATGGATATAGTTTCTCTACCTAGTAAAGCTGATAGTTCTGCGGTTCCCGTTCTTGTTAGGGTGTCTAACAGCTTCTGCATATTATTTCCAAGTTAACGACACGCAACAGTACATCGAATAAATTTAATCAATGACTATTGAATCTGCTTTACTAACTTTTGTTGACTGCCATTAGCACATTAAATTTTAAGAGAGTACACAGAATTAAATATTAAGATACAGTTTTTCACAGTTAATCATAGGATGTAAAAGGCCAACGACAAATTAACAATTAGATTAGGAAGAGCAATAAAATGGCAGCTTTAAGATTTACTTGTGACAGGTGATGCACATTTTTCCCTGCCCGTACACCTCATCAATATCCAAAGGCTCATCTGCAGGTCTGAGTGGATTAGCTCGAAAATTCTTTTTGAGTCTTTTAATTCGTTTCTCGTGGTTTTCTTTGACCTGCAATACTCTTGCAGGTTGCTCTAGGTCTGTCAGGGATTCCCCTTCCGTCCAGGTAAAAGGAGAACAATTGTCTAAGGCTTGCTTCTCATAGCTTTTCGCTTCTTCGTAGGCATCAGGATGCTCCTCTTTAAGACGAACCCATTCAATTTTTTGCTGATAAAAACAGAAGGTACATCCACTTCGCGAGCGCCACTTATAGTACTTCGGCAATCCTAGCCCGCTACTTTCAAGCAACTCAATCACCGCTTCCTTATCAATACCCTCGTTTACAAATGGTAGATGGATCTTAAGATTTCTTTCCTTTGATATCATTGCTCCCCTTGAAGCTTCATCTGCGCGAATAGCAACGTAACTATTAATTTTTACACCCGCCTTAACGTCTGCCTTTATCCATTGTTCAAACGGCATAATTTTTAATTGCCTAGTGCACCAACGAGTTCGTGGGGAAGGTAAGAAATTTTTATATTCCTTAAGCCAAAAATCGAAGTCCCTTAGTGGGTTCAATCTCTCGATAGGCTTACCTAAAAAACCTTCTAATTGCCCTAAGTACTCATAGACTTCAGGCAGTTCTTTCCCGGTGTCCGTGAAAAAATACTCGATATCTAGTTCTGGGTGTTGCTGCCTCATATAAACAGCAAGCGCAGCACTGTCTTTTCCACCAGAAATACCTAATACGTGCCGTTCGTCACTCATAAGTCTATTATCTCATCTATTCGCTAGTGGCTTCTGCAGTCCTACCATCTATTAACTCAGCGCCAATTCGTGCCATAGCAGCGAGCATAATTTCTCGATCAATCGAGTCATTGATCAGCACATTTCTTAGCTGTTTCTCAACTTTTTCGATTTTTTTAATTTCGCTAGGGCCGACATCAAACTCTTTAATCAATGTTTGATTGTCACCCCCTAAACCAACAACGAATGCTAGTGAGTGCCGACTCTCCTCTCTATTTTTTACACGTGCAAAGGTTTCCCCTCTCTTGAATCGCTGACTCATCTCTGCAATTTCGATCCGCGCAGCATCCAAATCCCTGTCGACCCAATCCCTTGCAGGTTTATTCGCAGCCAAACTAGCAATACTTTCAATGCTTGCGTCAGAATCATCATAAGTTTTTAATCTTGTTGCAAATGCATCTAGACGAAAATCACCTGTTAGATCTACAATATTATTTGCACGCTTGTATAATTCTTTTAATCCAGACTTGGTATTTTTAAATTGCAGCTCAGATTCCAAAAGCGCTTTTAACTCTGCCAACATTGCTGAGTAAGCATCTGATAGCTCATTCAGCCCAAGAGATACTACTTCTACCATTGCATCGATATCTTTGGCTTTGTAGCTAGCAATCTCTTGCCCTATTAGTTGCTCCTCATTTCCTTTCGTTGTTAACTGAACTAGTTGTGACAAGTCATCAAATAGAAACCGATTCGGATCATTCGCAGCGGTAACAATTGAACGCAGCTTTAGTGCTTCGGGAGATAACATTCTTGTGCGCAATGTCCACTGCGGCAAGTTCATAATCTGAGCAACAAGAATCTGCGCCACTTTGAGTGGTTCTCGGCCTGACACTTCCTCTGGTGTAAATGCGCTAGCAATATTGGCCAACTTCTTTAATACCTTGGAGCGAGCTGCGCTAAACTCAACTTGACGAAGTGCAATGGCACCTGGCTCTTGATGCAACCTATCTGCCACAAAATCATCCACTACGGGTCTATACAAACCGTCTAGATAGACGGCGATATTCGGCTTCGGTGAAAGTAAATAAGCTAAACCAAACACGACCAACATACCTTCTCGAATTCCATATGGCGCTGCTCGCCAAACAGCATAAACATCTGCCATACTTTTTGGCTCGTTAGTTGAAGCTTGAGCTAATACTTCATCCGCAGCCTGCCAAAGAGGCCTTAGGCGAGCTAGGTCCTTGTCCTCTTTAGGAAGATCGAATTGATAGCTTCCAGCTTTATTACCTTTACGATGAAGCCCTGTATCAGCCAATACACTGTCATACAAAGCAGCCTCTGCGGGATATCCTTCGAAGCCAAGTCGCTTATCCTGCCGATTTGCCACCATTGCGCTTAACAGCAGTCGACGGGCCCTCATCGCTGATGACGAAAGCTTTTCGCGATTGAGGAGTTCATTGGAAATTTTTGGACTTTTTGAAAATATATCATCTGCTATTTTCGAGGCAAACTGGCTCACCTTAGCTCTACCAGCCAATTTAAACTTTTTACCTTTATGAACCCAATTCATGGACAGAAATGTGGTTTGGAGTGCAAAGTTAAATTGCGACCGAATTTCAGTAATTCTACTTTCTACTTCGCGCCGCGCTACCGCATCCCCACTCAGTTCCCCTGTATTTTCTTGTAGCTGCTCTGCGATCAATAACTCTAGAGCCAAATCATTCAGATGATGCCCATTCTGTGCCATGCTTAAGACGATTCCGGGACCGCTTTGTTTATAGGCTCTTTTCAATTCTGCATCTGTTTCTTTGTCATCAAATTCCGTAGAAGGTAAAACGATTACAAAGTGTCCCATTGTCTTAGCATCGAGATCGAAGCTACGTATAGTCTTTTCTAAATATTCTAGCGGTACTACGTGCACACTCATCCATCTCAAAGCACCTGTCTCGTGATAGTGCCGCATGGCCATTACAGGCTTTATAACACTCAGTCGATTGAGCGTTGCAACATCTACAACTCCGTGTTCGCTGCGAGCCACTTCGATGGCATTGTCAATATTAAAGTCACTACCTGCGTAAATAGCATAGGAATCAATATGACGTCGATAAGCCACTATTGACCACTCTTGCAAATCGCTTAAACATGCGTCAACTTTATTTTTAGACATGCTGGGTATTGCGAGCGCAATAATCTCAGCAGTTGGGTAGAATCCGGCTTGCTCTCTAAATTGCTCAATAATTGCAAGTGTTTTAGTTACAACTACGTGATCACTTTCACCTCCCTTCGCTTCGCATCGCTCTACAGCATCCAGCGCTGTTGACCACCTATGACTGTCTGAAGAAGCCATAATTGAAGGCTCAACATTAGCTCTTAAATAATCCCAAAACATAAGGGGAATGTATACGTCAAGATCTTCTCGAGAATTAAGAAAAGCTTGGAAGCCATGCGGCTCTGCCGAGTTTAAAAAACTAAAAATACTCCGTTGATTTTGGCCAAAGCGCCTTCGAGAATATGGACCTAATAATGCAGCAGTGATTGGATTAAGAGGCCAGCAACCAAGTAAAGACCTGCGAATTTCTGACTTCTTCTTTTTTCGATTCGCATCAACTATTGCACCAACCTTGTTAGCCGAAGTCGTCGCTGATTTTGGTGGATTTGCCGTGATAGCCTTCGCCAACACAGCTAACTGTTCGTCCGCAGCCATCGACAAAGGAATATCAACAAATCGGCCTTGAATCTTCATCCATTCATCCCGGGCCCGAACCGCCAATCGGCCCGTATATTCACTAAAGCTTTGATGCAAAATTCCTATAACAATCAAGCGACCTTCACTTCTAGATGCAAGTTCAGCCAACTCTTGCAAGAAGTGCAAGTCACCCTTCCCTTCCGCAGCAGCCTCTAGCACCTTACCCAACTCATCTATAAAAACGACTAGTCCAGCGTGATTCTCATGTTTACTCGCTCTATCGAGTGATTCAAGCACTCGCCGCCCTAGTTGCTGATCAGATTTTTTTGATTCTCGATATAAATGCTTCTCTCGTTTCATCGCTTCAAGCAATAGATCTACCGCATTTTCTTTACGTCCGACAACCGCTAGAGTTCTATATCCGAGCTTACCCGGCTCTAATGCGCTTTCAACGGTCTTTCCAGCTTCTCCAGTTAGTGACATCGCTGTCTTTCGCAATACTCTGTCACCACTTAGCAACGAAGCGAAAACTAGCGCAAGGCTAGATTTACCACCCCCGAATGGCCCAGTCCAAGTAAAAGCGCCCTGTTTTGATTCTCGGACATGCTCCGCAATTGTTGTTAGCACTGATGAGAAGCTAGATGGGCAAATGAACCCATGAAGTGAATTTGGGTCATCCAAATCGGTATCGATGCGTATCGACCTTTGAAAACGTCGCTCAACAACAACTTTTTTGCTTTTAGGCATAATTTAAGCAGCAGCCTCTGTTCGATTTGCAGATTTACGGTACAGATAATCCTCCGGTCTTATAACTCCGGGCAATTCATTTTGGGCTCGTACGAGCTGCCTCAAACCCGTTGATTCAGACCATGCAATTGCACCTCGTGTTGTCGCTTCCAAACCGGTTACCAAATCAGTCAATGAAGCCTCGTCTAACAAGAATACTCGGCCAGGTGAACCAGGCTCATGCAGTAAAGAATCGAAGGATAAAGTACCTACATTGGGGTATCTACGTAACCAAAATTCAGCAGTAGCAAAAGCGAACATACCATCTGTTAACGTGGGCTTTGGACCACGAACCAGCCGCATACCCTCTTTCTGACCAGTCGGTTCAAGCAAACCTAGCTCGCTTAACGGGCATTCCATAGTGTCATCCCGATAAGCTGAGTCAGTTTTTTCCAAATAAGTACGGGCAAAAACTTCAATATCCCGCTTAATTGTGGTGGTCGCTACTTTTTTTAATCCTCGCTCAACGCACAATCGAGTCAAGTGCTCAAGGATTAGAGAACGATCAAAGTTGGCATGTGGACAATGATTGAACACCCAATACCAAGTGGAGGTGCGTTCGGGAGTTGACGCCAATTTCCAATGCACTAGCCACAATGATTCCGGGTCCTCCATCCACGGGTCGTGTCCTTTATGGTCAAGGATTGTCTTACCGAGGTCTGTTATTTGAAAAGGGCCTACAGCACCTCGCTCACTCTCTATAATTCCCACGGCAAGCGCCCAATAACGCATCGATGAAACCATGTTTTTGCCAACGCCGAAATTCAATACACCCTCCTCGGCAGAAAAAACCTTGCTGTTATCTTCTGCTTTTTTAGGGTAGTTATATATTGCGTCGTGTACTTTTTTTAACCAACCGTACCGGAGTGGGAATGTTTCATGACCCGAAAACTGTAACTTTGTGTCTTCACCGAATGGACTATATTGCATTAAGTATTTTTGCCAACTGGAGAGTTTCTACAAGTGAAGATTACGATGCTCAGCTATTATAGTCAACTGACAAAACTCTCCAGTTAGAGCGCAATCCGAAGAAATATAATGCGACCAATATATCTCGATAGTCATGCGTCCACCCCTATCGACCCGCGGGTTCTTCAGGTAATGCATGAAGCGCTAGAAAGTGCGTACGGAAATCCACATTCTGATGACCATTTTTTCGGTTGGACCGCGGGTAGTCGAGTAGATATAGCAAGAAAACAAATAGCTGAATTGATTGGTGCTGATTCGGACGAAATTATATTCACGAGTGGAGCAACTGAAGCCAATAACTTGGCATTGCTTGGTTTTGCACGCGGTGCTGTGTCTGAGAGATCAGTAAATAAAAAATCACGCAATCACATCATCGTTAGCGCTATTGAACACAAATGTGTGTTGGGAGCTGCTACTGTTCTAGAACAAGACGGCTGGAAAATGAGTATTCTTCCGGTAAATAGAAACGGTGTTGTAGATTTGCAAGAACTAAGTCATATGATTAGCGCTGAAACAGCGCTTGTCTCAATTATGGCTGTAAACAATGAAATTGGCACTATACAGCCCATTAATTCAGTAGCGAATATATGCCACAATCACGGCGCCGTGCTCCACACAGACGCCGCTCAGGCTCCTTTGGCAACTGAGATTGACGTTGTCGAACAAGAGATTGATCTTCTCAGTCTATCTGCACACAAAATGCATGGCCCAAAAGGAATCGGAGCTTTATATATTAAAAGGGAGCTGCAATCTAAAATCGTACCTCTAATGTTCGGCGGTGGCCAACAGTTAGGAATAAGACCCGGAACTCTCCCCACTCCCTTATGTGCTGGATTCGGATATGCGGCGGAACTAGTAACAAACAGTGACCGAAAAGCACAATGGACAAAAACCTCTAATCTGCGCAACAACTTACTTGAGCGACTACAAATTGAAATTCCTGAGTGCTGCCTGAATGGCAATCTGTCAGATAGACATCCTGGAAATTTAAATGTGCGCTTTACTGGTATTGATGCAAGTAGACTAATCGGCAAATTACAACCGAATATCGCAATTTCGACAGGATCGGCATGCACGACTGGCATACCGGAACCATCACATGTGCTTACAGCAATTGGTTTGTCGCTGAATCAGGCGGAAGAGTCTATAAGAATCGGACTTGATAGATTCACCAACGAATCGGAGCTAGAAACTGCAACAAGCATGATCACCGCTGCAGCAAAAGAATGTTATACGTCAGTGGCATAATCAAATTTATTTCCCACTAAAGATGCCAATTTTTGCCCACTTGCTTCAATCATAGAATTCAGTTCAAGATAAGATGGGCCATATTCCGACAAATCAATTCCTGGAACATTTAAAATAGCCCTATCAAATTCTTGTTGTTTTACAAAAGCTGGGTGTTCAGGGTTTAAATAGGCCGACTTAAGGTAAAGGGGCTGTTGTTTAGATTCATTATCATAGTAAAACCAATCAATCGCTTGCTCTCGGAGCTTGATCTTTATACGTTGCTTCAGAATTGGTAATTTTTTAGTGAATTCGTCATAAATCATCAGAGAAACCTTACCTGACTGCATGTGAATCTTTATAAGATCAACACCATCTAAATCACCATATAACTCCAATGCACAACCAACATATATTCTAAGAATGCCTGGCAATCGACTAAGTGCGGACCGATGTATAACGTAAGAATGATCTGACTCTAGTCGCCCTTCCTGTAACTGCTCACGAGCGGCAAAGCATGCCTCAGTTATAGCCTCCACCTTAGCTATCGAAAACAATGATTTCTTAGCAATTTCTAAAGCAATTGATTGTTTTCCAAAAAATGATTTTATATCTCTTTGCAAACTTGCAGGCATCTTCTTGTATGCTTTTCGACGTCCAAAAAAACTGAGCGCCATATACACGACTAAATCTTCAATACGATCTTCACGGGCCTGTGAAAATTCCTCACGATCAAACAGATCACCAATTGCTTCGAACGCTCTGCCATGCGAACCAAGCTTTCTTCGCAGTTCCTCTGAACGCTCATATTCATCATTTGCAGGCAAACGTCCTAGGGATAAACAGCAGTTCCAGAAGCCTTCTATTAAGTCTCTATTTTCCTCAACATATTTCTCAATGTCTACCGTTTTTGACTTAGCCGGTCGAACAGTAAGTTGCCTCCAGTTTCTCTGAACTCGCTGCCGGTTTGACAAAAATGTTTGTGCTTCCAACTCATCGTTAAAAATAAAAAATACACCGGGAGCAACAGCAAATGCCTGCTCACCGACTGCTGATTCTATGAATTCCTTTAATTCTGCTTGAGAATAATATTTCTGGAAAGTGTCTCTAGATGTAATCACACCATCTTTATAAGACTTAAACTGTCCTATGGTGGACTCTCGGCCAAGCATAGCCGAAACAACTAATAGTTTTTTCGCCAATCCAGACGCGTCTTTTAAAACAGATACCCGTTCCTCTCTATCCTCAATAACATTTATAACAAATCCCAAATTTACAATATCAGCAGATTGTTTCTTAGCATCGGGTTTAAACACAGGATCCCATCCAGAAACGTCTAAGCCATGAGCTTCTAACTCCAATAAATCATCACCTTTTCCACAACCATAGTCAAAAACGGATAACCGCCCCTCTAGAAACCCATGTCTAGCCAACCCTTGCATTGGTGATGAAAGTCGATCTCGATTAATTGCAGTTCGGTGACGCTTAATAGATGTCTCTCTATCTGTATCTATATGTGCTTGAGCTAACTTATGATCGCCTCTGGCTAAATGGCCATCAATCAGCACATAGCCTTTATCAGCTATTAATTTCTCCCAATTCTTTCTATAACCTATGCGCTTAGTATTAGCATAAAGTCCAATTTCTTCACCCTCTTGCGTAATAGATTTCGCAACTTTGTAGTGTGGATGACATTCACTAATAAATGTTTCTTTACGATGCAGTATGGGCGGGTTTTCAGAATTTTTATAGCTAGTTTTTCTCGACTTAGCTCGTACCAAGTCAACTGTTAAACTAGCATCAAGTGCTGGATAGCTATCTTCAAAAAAATCAGGGTAATTCAAAAAAGAAATCCTGTGATCCCTTCTATATAACTTGACTATATTCCACTCAAAGTCTGACGAGTGAGTTGACTCCACACTACTAACTTCATCTCTTAAATTATCAGATAAAAATAACAATGCGTCCCTATGCAAATAAACAGCATCTGGCATTTTCTTCCCAATTGCAATTTGACTTACTTCTTCTTTATAGCTGTCAAAGTTCACGCTGCTTCTCAAGAAATGTTAATCATTAAAATTCTACACTCAGATTCGATATAGAAATTTATATAATTATTCGAATATACAAATTGTCTACGATCTATCACACAGGTCAAAAGTACTAGGGGCGGTCCGTACAAATACCACCTCTACATTTTTTTTGCCATCAATCGAACGATCACCCATTGCCTGCGACAAAACGGATACCGGATTTTTTGCTCCAAACGAATACAATTCTCGACGGACTATTTCTGAGTATATTTCTTTTGCACTCATAGGCCCACTTCCTTCATTGAGCACCATTTTTGCAGCTTCGTATATTTTCATTCCCAGCACCTCTATTTCACAATTTAACAGCGATTAATGCTCGCATGACTATAAAGAAGGATAATCTCGCGCTGTTTTCGCCTACCTAATGGTCACTCTGTTGTAAATTATACTACTCACGAGCAACATCTAACCAAAGCGTGTTTATAAAAAACGGAGACTCGGCGAACGCGATGTTAGTGTTAGCATAGCGCTTGCAGACTCATCCATTGCAACAAAGTACACTCGAACGATCGAAGCAGTATAATTTTGAAACCTATTTAACAACGATTGCAGTATATTTCGTTATTAATTCTCAGTATATCTACTGAAAAAACGAAATTCTACAATTACTTTAAAAATGTTTTAAATAGTCAACCAACTATCACGACGAATCTAAAATGACCGAGTTTAACCGAAGCAGCTTATATGTTGGATTAGAAGTTGAGATCAACCCACAATCTGATCGAACTCGAAAAAAACTAGTAACCGGTAGAATTAAAGAAATATTGACCACATCTGAAACTCATCCACATGGAATCCTAGTGGTCATTGAATCGGGAGAAAAAGGCAGAGTAAAGTCGGTCAATGCAGACGCCAATACAGCATCTACATCAAGACAAAAAAATGATGTGTCAGCACACGTCAACCTGCGAAAGCTAATTGATTCTGGTGAGAATCACAACGTTGAGTTTAAATCTAGTGCATTATGGAGTTCAAAGCTCACCAACGAAGAAATAAAAGAATATAAACCGGCTTCGAAAGAATTACATAAGTATGGACAGAACACTTCAAAAATAATAATAGCCAAGACTGTCGCAGGTTTTTTAAATACAGATGGCGGAACTCTAATTATTGGGGTTTTTGAAAATAAAAATAGCGGTCAAGATGAAGTTATAGGGATTGAGCCAGACTGTGAAAAGCTAAAAGATTCTAATGTAGACGGCTACAGACGAATGTTAGTGGATTTATTCAAAGACTATTTCGCACCCTCAATTTTTAATCACTTAAATCAACATTTGACAATTAATTTTGAAGAAATAAATAGTGCTCGAGTTTGTGGAATTATTGCGAGCCCGTCAGACGAGCGAGTATTCGCTAGCTTCAAGAATGAAGAACATTTTTACATCAGAACGGATGCTTCAACTAGAGAACTCTCTGGGTCAGCAATTGTCGACTATTGCGACAAACGCTTCCCCAAGTAAACTAGCCAGCACCATAGGGAAGTTATTCAATGCTGTTTAGAAATGGAGATAATCTTAAAGAGGGATTAAAAGATTATTTAACGAATAAAAAAAACCTATCTATCTTCTCGCCCTATATTAAATCAAAAACGCTTCAGTATTTACTTGATACGCCCAATCTGAACTGTGACCAGATTGTTGTTCGCTGGGAACCAAACGATTTTGCATTTGGATCTTCAGATTTAGAAGTATTTGACATATGTATGGAGGAGAACATAGCACTTTATATGAACAATCGCATTCACCTCAAACTATTTACGGAAAACTTTAAAGATGCTTTTCTTGGCTCAGCCAACATATCAGAAAGGGCCATAAGCAGCTCCGACTACCAATTTAACTATGAAACATGCACGCACGTAGAGGCTATAGATCGTCACGATCGTATCTACCTAATAAATATAATAAATGAAAGTACACTTATCACACAGGAACTTTTTGATCGAATTAAGCTTCAAGTACCCAAGACAGTCGATACGAGCGTACAGTCGTTTGATCTTCCCTATACAATGATCGATAGTTCAGATTTTCTAATTTCAAAACTACCCATGACTGAATCTCCAAATTTGCTTTGGGAACTTTTTTCCAGAAATAAAATTGCTAGTTCATTACAAGAAGAAAATTGCCTTTGCCACGATATCTCTCTTTACAAAATGAATATTAACGATCTTAACGAAAGAGATTGGATGGAACAACTCGCTAATAATTTCTTTGCTAGCCCATTTATTACTTCGTTTCTACAGGAAATAGATTCTAGCGTGAATGATAACAATGGAAGAAGGAGAGAAGGTCTAAGGTTTGGGGCTGTAAGAAGCTGGTTTTCCAAGAACACCACTTCGGCACCCTCACCCCGGCCCTTCGAGCTAACAGAGAATGTTCAAATACTCTATCGATGGATAGAGGAGTTATCAAAGGGAAAATACATTGTAACTGTTCCTGGAGCACGCTCACAAGTGATCAAGAAATCTAAGCCTATTGACTAAGATGTTATAAAGCATCGGTATCTAGGTAATCCTCTAAAAGTTGCCCCCAGTCTTTTCGAGCCATCTGCAGCTGCACTAATCGCTTATCACTCGTGCATTCTCTTTCCATTCTCGCCCACCCACCAAGACAAATCTCTAATGCCTCCCTTGTTTCAGTAGGTACATTCTGTAATATTTCAGTAGTAAAGACATGATTTGAGTTTATTTGGAGTAACGTAAAACCTTTTTTATTCGATACGTCAAAAAATGCAGTGGTGGCCATTGGAATTTCCTCTACCCATACCTGCAACTGATGATCCATGATTGTTTTTGCCTTTTCTTTCGGATTTTCAGCACCGATTTTAGTTAACTCGGCCTCTATCTCAGTTGGAGTAATCGACGGCGGCTCCGTGGGGTGAATCTGTTCGCGCTCTTTTTCTATATCGTTGAGTTTTCCAGTAGAACCTAAGTCTGTAGGTTTATCAATATCTCCTTTATCGCCACCCGCTGACCCCTTGAAGGTGTATGTATTCATCCTTTCGATCAATATTTTCTCGACTTCTTTAATATGTCGGACAACTTCGTATATCCGCAGCTTAAGATCATTATTTGCTCGCAGCTCAGAAACATATTCTTGCTGTGAATCAAAGCCCTCTCTTTCGTAATCATCAGATTCTCGAATCATCCGAAGATTAACAACATGCTGTTTGTTATTGGTTACACCAAATATATTGTCTAGTGAGGGATCGAAGTCAATTTGTATAGAATAAAACCGTGCCCAACCTTTATCCTTCGCTACAGTGCTTATAAATTCCGGTAAAAGTGATATTTCTCGTCCAGATCTCATCACAGATAGACCAATATTTTTTGCAGCATGCTTTCCCCAATCGGTACTTCCTATTGTTTTTGCCGTAGTTTTTCTTATCTCCTCTAGTACAGATTTCTTCAGCGCAGTCCCGGTAATAGTAACTTTCTGGGGAATACCATTTTCATCAGGAATTTGAATTGGAAACTGACTATTGTCGCAAAGCTCAAACATCGATTCGCCCTTGAATGCACCTGGTAGTTCAGGGAGCGATGTTTTTTTCATAAGATATAACGGGTCATTAGCCTTAAATTTCTGCTCGTCAGTTACTACAAACAGAGCATCTTTAAGTTCTGTAGATTTAAAGCGAATGGATACCTTGTTTTTATCGAGATAGTTACGATACATCCTGCCTACTATATCCTGCGTGTGTTTATAAATTGATTTCCCTGTCTTCCACTGACAACGATCAATTTTACTCCACAAAACAAACGTGCCAGATTTCGGTAAAGCCTCTCCACAAGCCGCTCTAACAGCCTCAGGTAATTCATGCTTTTTAGGCTTTGGGATAGTTTCTAGCTTACCGGATTTAATTTCATCGATATCTAAATACGTATGGTAGTACTCTCCAGACTTAGTCCAACTCCATACATCCACGTGCTTGCATTGAGAGATAGAAGAATTTGGAAGACCCATACCAAACTTTCCTATTCCTTTACTGTCTTTACGATTTTCCGAAGCACCGAATTCCAAGGAGAGGTGTAACGTTTCTGGCGACATGCCACACCCATTGTCCAAGATGCCTATCTTTTCGATACGCTTAATCGCTCTCTCACTTGTCGATTTACTGTTTTTACTACTCGTTTCGAACGTAATTAGCTCGACCCTATCAGCACCCGCCTGCACACTATTGTCAATGAGTTCAGCTAAGGCATGTGCCGCACTCAAAAATCCATTGTCTCTCATTGAGTCAATGGCAACTTGTCCCCTTATGAATGGTCTACTCATCTAGCGCTCCTAATTGTTTAAACTTCTGTCCAAAGGTTATCCCAATGCGAAAATGCTTGGATAACGCTAGTAAAGGCAGGGATGTCGTCTCGTACTGTATAAATTCTGCAGCTTTGATTACCGCCGCTCAACTCTCCTCGCATAGCACGCCCCGCCATCTGAGAATATTGAACCAATGAATCTGTTGGCCTAGCGATTATAGCCACGTTGGTAACAGGTGCATCAAAACCAGCGGTAAGGATATTGTAGTTTACGATGACTCGCACATTCCTTTTAGAGTAATCAGCAATCTTGAATCTTCTTGATTCGCCATTATCGCTCTTACTATCTAGTGAGTATGCCCTTATTCCACTAAGCGCCAACATTGAAGCAAGAGATCGCGAATGCTCAACACTGCAAGCAAAAACTATAATAGAACTCCCGTTGTTATGCTCCCTGGTAATAACTTCTATCAATTCAAGATTTCTACTATCGTCAATCGACAATGCCTCCCGAATTTCGTCGCTACGTTTTTGATCAGCAAACTCTTCGGACAGAAGAATTTTGTTGCCATCATAGTCAATATTTAAAAAATTCGCCTTTGCGAGATATCGTTCTTCGACTAAATATTGAATTGGCGATTCATATCCTGCGACCCGCATAGTAACCTTATTACTTTCAAAGTAATTGGTCAGTTTTTCGTCTTCGACACTATTGTTCTCCAGCGTCCGGCCAGGTGTAGCAGTCAATCCAAGAAAAAAAGTATTGTTGTTGACATTAATCATGTCATTCACAGATTTAGCGTAAGTTGTGGCAATTGCCTTATGCGCTTCATCAAAAATAATAAACGTTACATGAGCACGCAACTTCTCATACAAAATACTGTAACTCTTACTACCTCTCGTAGAATTTAACTTTTGTAATCCCGCAACTAAAAATCCACTATCAATTCCACCAAGGGATATATTGGTGTCAGAAAAATACGAGTATATTTTTAATTCTCTATTGCCAATTGCCTGCCAAGCATTGGAAAACTCATTGACAGCTTGCGAGCAAAGTTCTGAGGTGTCTGCAAGCCATAAAACGAGCCCACTTTCATTTTCACGCAGATGTTGAGAGGCAATATTCATAGCAGTACGGGTCTTCCCTGAACCCGTGGGTAAATGCAAGAGGCAACGTCCCGTTTCACCTCCATATATCAAAGATTGAATTTTATTCACAACTTCCCGCTGGTAAGGATACATCGGATATTGGCAATTTTGATTTTGGATACCATGAATGGAGCGGGAGGCTTCAGAACTAATCTGTAAGCTTTCACTGTAGCCCAAGATATCTATAAATCGCTCAGGCCATTTGTCTGCAAGAATTGTAAGAGCTTCGTATTTTCTAGAATTTTGAACTAACTCAACTTGATCGCCATGCTCAGCCAGAAATTTATCGTACAAATAACTTACTTGTTCTTCGGTCATTCGCTCTATGAGTTTTGCTCTTTGCTCAGAATCGGATACGATTGAGAAACCGTGCAAACAAATTACCGCCGTCAACAATTTCGGTTTCTCAATAACAGAATCGGTTAGTTTTTGATAATCATGAATAACATCTAATCCGACTATTCCGGCTAATTCGCCTTCAGAATAGCTCTCTAGTATTTCTGAAAGCATCTATACAAACCTAATTATTTTTAAAAAAAATACTGGAGATCTTATCTATCAAATGCATGGCTTGAACTCAATTTCCAGTAACACGCTTAAGGAGGCCGATATCCTTCAGCCAACTTGAATCCATTCATCTAACTTCCATTAGGCCTACACAGCTGAAGCAATACCATGCACCAACAGATCAGTTAACAGTAGTTTGCACGCCACCATCTAAAAAGCCAATACAACAAACGAAAAAAGGCCTCCCCTATCGGATGACCTGTCTACGTTTTAGCTAAATCGGCGAGCCTGCGCACAGGATAGGCAACACTAAGCACTAAAGAAATATAACCGGACCGACCAAATCAACTCGTGGGCTCGAACTATCTGCTCACCTACAGCAAAGGCGAACACCAACTGCTTTGCAACGCACCAGCTTCAAGCCAAGTGATGTGCAGAAGGGGTACAGAAACCGCTGCCCCCCCTCATTTCGAATTTACTTACTTATATGGGTTATAACATTGATTGCGGCATTACAATCTTCACATTTTAAAGACAAACCGACCCCATTATCGAAGTATGGCAACAACCGCTTTGATTCACTACCTCTTAACCGACTGTTAGTTTTAACCTCTACGCCTGGTATATCAATGTCCAGCTTATTTACGGTCAATGTTACGTCTGCTTGATCAACTATCCCAAACCAAGTTTTTCCTTTTTTAAGCCTTATACATTTCCAACTTTTTTCAGCATTACCAGTCAATCGTACTGGAGCTGATTCAACTGTAAAGCCAACTTTTTCTGCTGCAGCAACTAACTTATCTCGATCATTCTGAATTTGTAATCTTGATCTAACCATAATAATTACCCTTTAATGTAGCGATGGATTGTTTACACACTCTTTTAAACACATTAATTCGAACCAACATAGGCTAAATCACAAAACGCGGCAAATGGGGAAAATATTTCTATTTTTTTACAGAGTATTTAGGCCAGAATAACCATGTATCAGCATTTTAATGCAGCATCCACGTTTAGCTTCGACCATATCTTGACATTGTATTTCCAGACCTAAAATTTAAGATGAAAAAAAAGGCTGCCCAACTGTACAGCCTTTCCTTCCTAATTAAACTCGGCGATGACCTACTTTCACATAGGGAGACCCCACACTATCATCGGCGCGAACTCGTTTCACTTCCGAGTTCGAGATGGGATCGGGTGGCATAGAGACGCTATGATCGCCGGAAACTGTGTGGATGTATCGCTCAATCAACCTGAAGATCAATAAACCGTTCACCAGTATGGTGATTAATAACAATATACCTACCCGCCGGTACTTCACACGATAATCCACCCTCACACAGCGATTCGAAAGTGTCGGCATCCTGCACCTGATACCAGCCGTTGTCAGGCCAACGAATGGTGTTGCCATCAACTAATACCCTGTCCACCACTGTCGATTCAACATTGATATCCGTGAAACGTTCGCCGGTAGTATGGTTAATGACAATGTAAGTACCGGGTGGTACATCGCACCCCAATCCGCCCTCGCAAATTGATTCGAAGGTTGTCGCGTCCTGCACTTGGTACCAGCCATCATCCGGCCAACGAATTTCATTACCCTCAACAACAACAGAACCCGGGCTATCTGCTGTTACTTCAATGTCGGTAAAACGTTCTCCGGTAGTGTGGTTAACAACGATGTAATTACCAGGTGGCACCTCACAAGACTGGCCACCCTCGCATAGCGATAAAAAAGTACTGGCATCTTGCACTTGATACCATCCGTTGTCGGGCCAGCTAATCAGGTTTCCATCAACCGTTATACTGGAATCACCATCACCATCACCATCATCATCCTCACCATCATCATCCGGGGGAGGCGTAGCACCACCCGGAGACCAAACCGCGTAGTAAGGTGAGCCCTGGTTTTTACCGGTGAAATGACCAACAACGTGGAGATCGCCATTAATATCGACTGCAAGATCGCGAACATTGTTGCCCAAGCCCTCACCCAGTGTCTCCCAGCTTTCTGTAGCAATGTTCCAGCGCGCAATGCGATTTATAAATCGACCAGAATCGGACAGGAAGTCGCGGAATTCTCCCCCCACATACACATTGCCTGCTAAATCCACACTTAGTGCTTCTACGTAATCTCCACGCCCCCCACCCATGGGCGCCCATGTACCTGCGCCGACGTTCCAACGAGCAATATTGCGGATAGGTTGCGGATAGTCCGGGCCAATCAGTGAGAAACTGCCGCCCACGGTGATGTTGCCAGCTGCATCCACCACTATCGCATCAACGGTTCCATCGCTGATCCCGGTGCCCAGCGCCTCCCAGCGTTCGCTGTTTATATTCCAACGTGCGACTCGATTGGCCTCGATACCACCAGCAGTGGTGAACGGCCCGGAAGCATAGACGTTACCTATGGCATCAGTAGCGAGCCCGCGAATATCGGCGTTCATGCCGGAGCCCAAAAAATCCCAACGCTCCGACACCGGATTCCACCGTCTCACGCCAAATATCTGTTGGCCGTCTGCATTCTGAAATCGTCCGGATGCATATAGCTGTCCGGTCAGATCTGTGGCGAGTACAAAGGTGCCAAATGTACCATCGACACTGGGTCCAAGCCTGTTCCAGCGGTTAGCGACACCATCCCAACGAAACACGTAACGAAGAGAACTATCTGACGTAGCACTCTGATCTAGGCTGACTACGTAAACGTTACCTTCAATGTCCGTTTCTATTTCAAAAACAGATTCTTCAAAACCCTCACCCATGGCCTCCCAACGCTCAATACCAGCATTCCACCTGGCGACACGTTGGGCGGAAACAGAACCTGCTGCCGTGAAACTGCCGCTGATATACACATTGCCTAGAGAATCCGTCGCGACCCCAAAAACCAAATTGTTAAGACCAGTGCCAATGGCCTCCCAGGCTTCAGTACTAATATTCCATCGGGCGAATTGAAAGCCAGCAGGACTGCGGTCCCCAGCAGCCAGAAAATTTCCACCGGCATAGATGTTACCGTCTACATCCGCAACAAGCGTCGACGGAGTCAAACTAAGACCCGGCCCCACCTGCTCCCAGCGTGCTGCGTTCTGATTCCATTTTGCTAATCCGCTAATCCGAGTAGGTGAAGAACGATCACCTGCGGCATAAACCTGCCCGTTCGCATCTGTAACCAGAGCTGGTACACCGCCAAAAAACGGTTCTCCCAGTGTTTCCCAAACCTCAGTACTAGCATCCCAACGCCTGACTATTCCATCACTGGCACTATCACCGGTATAGACATTTCCAGCAGCATCAACCGCCAGTGATATTATCCCTCTTTGAAACGACGACCCGATCGTCTCCCAGGTTTGGCTATCGATATTCCATCGCGCAACCCCTGCGATGTCCCCGGCCGCATAGAGATTGCCTTCGGTATCTATTGTCAGTGCCCGAATACGATCGCTCAAACCGTTACCGAGTGGCTCCCACCGCCCACTTTCATCATCCCAGCGCGCCACGCGATTCAAACGCCGAAAATCACCTGCAAACGAGAAAATACCGGCTGCATAAACATTGCCGTTGATATCACTTGCCATTGCATAGACCTGTGCATCAAACCCTGAGCCCAAGGCTTCCCAACTTTCGGTGTTGATGTTCCACCTGGCAACATAGTTGACTTCCAGTTCCCCCGCTCGCGTGAAGTTACCACCGGCATACAGATGACCAGCCGCGTCAGTCGTTAAGGCATTAACGTTCAGATTGACACCGCTACCCAATGGTTCCCAACGTTGTTGTGTCTCGTTCCAGCGGGCGACACGGGCAACGGGGATTCCCGCGGCACGGTTGAACCAACCGCCAGCATAGAGATTGCCATTCGCATCGATTGTTGAAGCTGCGACGCTTCCGCCGATAAGACCGGAATGCTCGCGCGGCAACTGCCATTCACCATCAGCATCTTGCGCATGCGCTGGAAGCAAAAGGAGTAACAGCGCTACTGCGACCAGCTTTGTAAACAGGATTTTCATAAGGATGCCTGGGGTGTTTCTCTGTTTTGGTAACAACCAAGTGTACAGTTCGATCAATGTCGAGCCTCGGTAAAAATCCCAAAAACGAATGCACTAACGGATGTTTTGGCCTTCTGTCACAATCATAAAGCGCGCGTGAGTAGACAATCAGTCGTGCTAACTAATTTGATTTCCGAAGTACCCCACAGTCGTTCCCGGTGGGGTACTTTGTCGTTACGCTATCCGCTGCTCAGTCAACTCTTCACCCGCGTCATATCGGCATCGTACAACGGCTTCAAATGCACCTCACAATCAACCATTTGCGTTGCTACTTCGAGTTGATAGCTTCCCTGCATAATATACTTGTCAGTGACTCCGGCCTGATCTCTGATGTAACCAAGGCCAATAGCCTTTTTAATGTAATGCCCATAGCCGCCACTACTCAACCACCCCACTCTTTCTCCATTTCTAAAGATCGTTTCTCGCCCCAGCAATACGACACTAGGGTCGTCAATGGTAAAAGTGGCCAGCCGTTTTTTAACGCCATCGCGTAACTGACCGGCAATGGCATCAGCACCCTTGAACGGTGTGTTCGATCGATTCAACTTTACCGCCCAGCCTAATCCTGCTTCGATAGGTGTATGGTCCGGACCAATATCCGCACCCCAGGCACGATAAGCTTTTTCCAATCGACAGGTTTCAATGGTTCGATAACCTGCATTACGAAGTCCGAGTGGTTTCCCGGCCAACATCAACGCATCGTAAATCGATTGTGCATACTCAGCAGGTACATGCAGCTCCCAACCCAGCTCACCGACATAAGTTATGCGCAGTGCATTGACCGGACACCCTGCTATGCCCAGTGTACGAACTTGCCCAAACGGAAAATGTTTGTTCGACACATCGTCATTTGTCAGCTTCGATAAAATGTCACGCGATGCGGGCCCCATTAACGAAAGCACGCAGGTGCCAGAGGTCACATCGAACAACTGTGCGTTAAGTCCTTTGGGAATATTACTTTCAATCCAATGAAAATCGCGCGTGGCAAATCCGGTGCCGGTCACAATATAAAACTCATTCGTAGCCGTTCGAGCCACTGATACATCACACTGAATGCCGCCATTGTCATCGAGCATTTGTGTGTAGACCAGGCTGCCAACAGGCTTATCGATTTCGTTCGCTGCAATCCAGCCAAGTGCCTTGCATGCATCCGGACCTTTGAGTATAAATTTGGCGAAGGATGTTTGATCTATCAGTACTGCAGCTTCTCGAACTGCGCGATGTTCTCGCTCCACAGCCGCATGCCAGTTGGGCGTCTCAAAACTGTATTCGTCCACAGGTGCTTCTCCAAGACTTTCATCGGCAAACCAGTTTGGACGCTCCCAACCCAGTTTTTCGCCAAAGCATGCACCCTGCTGCTTCAAGCTTGCGTAAAGCGGCGAGCGACGACACGGTCGGCCCGATGCGTGCTCCTCGCCTGGCCAGGCCAGCGTGTAGTGTTTTGAATATGCTTCTAATGTTCGAGACCTGACCCAATCGGTATCCTGATGGGGCTTGCCAAAGCGACGTATATCCACGCTCCACAAGTCGTATGGTGGTTCTCCATTACGCACCCACTCGGCCAGGGCCATACCAGCACCGCCCCCTGATGCAATACCAAAGGCATTGAACCCGGCACCCACATAGAAATTAGCAAGCTCGGGGGCTTCACCTAAAATAAAATTTCCATCGGGTGTGAAACTTTCCGGTCCATTGGTCAGTTCCTTAACGCCTGCATCATTCAGCGCAGGTACGCGCCCCAACGAGAGTTCCAGCATTGGGTGGAAATGATCAAAATCCGAGTCTAGTAATGTGTAATGAAAGTTATCAGGAATTCCATTCACTGCCCACGGAACAGGATTGGGCTCATAACCACCCATCACCAATCCGCCAACCTCTTCTTTGTAATAAGTCAGACGATCAGGATCGCGCAAAGTCGGCAAGGACTCAGTAACACCTTCAATACGCTCGGTTAACATGTATTGATGTTGTACTGATACGAGCGGCACGTTTACACCAAAGCGGGCTGCAAACTCACGCGTCCACTGGCCAGCGCAGACCACGATTTTTTCACATTCAATACGAACCGGTTCGGCATCAGGTTGATTTGGCTGTGCGAACACACCCTTTATCTTACCTTGGTGAAACTCGATATCACTGACAGACACATCTTCAACAATTAACGCACCAGCCATGCGCGCACCCTTGGCCAGGGCCTGGGTAATATCCGAAGGATTGGCCTGACCATCGGTGGGTAGATAAGCTGCACCGACAACATCATCGATGTTCATCAACGGCCAGAGTTCGAGCGCCTCTGAAGGGGTGAGTAGTTGCATGTCCAGGCCGAACGAATGCGCGGTTGTCGCTTGTCGCTTAACTTCTGTCCAACGATCTGCATTGCAGGCCAGACGTAGTCCGCCGTTCATTTTCCAGCCGGTACCCAGTCCCGTTTCCGCCTCAATGGTGTTGTACAGTTCAACCGAATATCCCAATAGTTGCGTCACGTTGGCATTCGATCGTAACTGTCCGACTAATCCGGCAGCATGGAAGGTGCTACCCGAGGTCAGCTTGTTTTGTTCCAGCAGCAGCACTTCACAACCGGCTTTTGCCAAATGATAAGCAGTTGAGCAGCCAATGATGCCACCACCTATGACGATGATTCGGCTCGATGAAGGAAGCGCTTTAGCCATCATGTATACAACCTTTTAAAATCGGCATAACTGGATTCAAAATTCTGTAAATTGCTTTTCGTGTATTCGGCGTAGTCAAAATCGACAGTGGCATACACTTCCGATATCATGCTCCATAAGGTCTCTCGCAATAGTGATGCGCATTTCATCGCCTGATAACGTCGCCACAGCTCATCTGTTACATCGGTTTCGTAATACGCATCGAGCAACCAGTACTCCTGTTTTTCACTGATCTCATTGTTTGATGCCAGGCCACCAAGATCAAACAGAGGCGTGTTAAATCCAGCGTACTCCCAGTCGATCAACCACAACCTGGTGCCATCATCAAGCAAATTAGCCGAAAGCAAATCGTTGTGACCGAACACAATCTCATGAGGTGATGCTGCAGCCTCCAGCACGTTTGCCGCATTCAGCAGCGCAGGTAGCTTGTGAAGATGCACGCTATCAGCATCCTTTAACGACCCTGCGTAGTCGCGTACAACATGAAACACCCAGAACACCACCGATGCTCCGCGCAAATGTTTAGGCACATCACGATGACAGGTATGGATTAATGGCACCAGTCGTTCAAGCATGGCGTCGTTGCGCACCAGCTCCGGTGTTAAGGCAGTTGATGGCACATAGTCCATAACCAGCGCGCCCGGCTCGTGATGACGAATTGCCGGTGATAAACCGGCAGCATGCGCCGCTTTTGACGCGGCTACCTCATTAAAGCGAAGAATATGATGGACCGGTATGTCATCACCGAGCCGTACAACGTATTGTCTGGCTGAGCCACTGCCCTGTTCAGTCACCAGAAAATTGTGATTGGTAATACCACCTTCCAGCGGCACCAACTCTATGTCGGATTGCCAGCAAGAAAGTGCGCGGATAAATTTCTCATTATCCATAGCGATTCTCCGTCTATTAGCTCAACGTGGCGGGCGCATAGCGTTCTCGCGCGCGACGTGCACCGGAAACGATAATGCGATCGGCAATGATGGCGATAAAAGCAACGCTGAGTCCGGCAACAATGCCTCGTCCGGTGTCGGCTTTGGTCAGCGCAATGTACACCTCTTGTCCGAGGTCGCGCGTGCCCACCAATGCGGTGATGACCAACATCGATAAGGCCAGCATGATGGTTTGATTAATACCCATTAGAATTTCCGGGTAAGCCAGAGGCATGCGTATTCGTGTGAGCAGTTGCCGTGGTGTACAACCGCTGACCGTGCCAGCCTCTATTAATTGCGGGTCTATGCTGCGTATACCGTGGGCGGTGTAGCGAACCGCTGGTGCCAGCGCATATAACACCACGGCAATCAGGGCCGTAAAATCGCCCACTCTGAACAACATAACAACCGGAATAAGGTAGACAAAACTTGGCAGTGTTTGCAAGGTGTCGATGAAGACACCAATGATGCGCCCCGCAGTTTTATTCAACGCCGCCCAAATTCCCAGCGGTATACCGATAAGCGATGCAATGATAACGGCTGCACCACACAGATACACCGTTGTCATGGCTTTAACCCATAAGCCGTTGACCACAATAAATCCGGACAAAATAAACGTTAGCAAAGCCAAACGCCAGCCACCAAAATGCGCTGCTATTAGTGTAATTAGCGCCAAACCCCACGGCCACGGGATGCCGAGCAGAAAGCGTTTGATAGGCAACAGAAACCAGATAAGCACCGTATCTTTAAACGCTTCAAGATCATCAAAATAATTAATGTTGATGAAGCTGACTGTCTCTTGCCAAAACGCTCCGGTAGTGAGTTGTGCAGTCTCCGGATAGGCTTGAAAAAACGGCAACACAAGGCCGAGTAAACTCAGCAACACTGCAATCACCAGCACCATCACAAGCCTTGGATATCGTCGCAGCCAACTTTGTTCAACAGTCGAAACGGTTATTCCACGCACACTGCTTTGCCTGTCCACTATTGCCTGACTCAGACGATCGAGAGCAACCGCCAATACGACGATAGCAATACCTGCTTCAAAACCACCACCAATATCGAGTTTACGTAACGAGGTTAATACGTCATACCCCAGCCCACCAGCACCGATCATGGAGGCAATAATGACCATGTTAAGCGAAAGCATAATGACTTGATTTACACCCACCATCAGTCCCGGTCTTGCGACTGGAATCAGCACTCGCCACAATAACTGCCGATCGGTACAACCAGCCATGACACCAAGATCACGCACCTCATCATTGACACCACGCAGAGCCAGCGCAGTCATGCGAACCATCGGTGGCATGGCGTAGATGACGGTTGCAATTAAAGCGGAAACAGGACCGAAACCAAACATAAAGAGGATCGGCACCAGATAAGCAAACACTGGAATGGTTTGCATAAGATCCAGTACGGGTGTCATCACTCTATCAACCCATGCATGCCGGAAAATTGAAATACCAGTCAATAACCCCAGGGCGACACTCAGTGGTACCGCAATAACAATCGATGCAAGCGTGACCATTGAACTGTTCCATTGCCCAAACACGGCCAGATACAAAAATGCAGCACCACACAAACTGGCAAGCCACCAATTCTTCGCATAGTGACCCATTGCAATAACAGCCAACACCACCGCAATCCAGCTTACCGGAGGTATTAATTGGACCGCATCACTACCCACACCACTTAACAAGCCGGTAGAGAACAAAGACAAGGCAAGGTTGTAGGGTTGTTCAATTAACCACGATATACCCCGGGTAAACTCAGTGAAGCTAAAGAATCCAAAATGCGCCTCTTCAACCAGCCACTGCATGAACGCAGAAATATGATCTTTAACCGGAAACTTCCACGCACTGGGATACTTGACCAGCCAGCGAATATCGAGTGATTTCGCTATGGCTTTTGCGTTACTCGACAAATAAAACGTAACCACGGCAATCAGTAGCCAGCACAAACGGTAGCCGTAGCGACGAAAAAATAATGTCGGCTGAGCACTGCTTTTTATGGCGACATTCACGGCGGGCATTGGGGTTAGAGTTGAGTGCGCGAACTGGAAACAAGAAAGTCGACAATAGCCGTGCGATCAATGCTACCAACCTTGACACCATTATCATCCACCACACTCACAGGCTTTTCTGCATCAAACACCCGTGCCGATATGTCCGCTATTTTGTCCACACTGCGAACCGGTGTGGTTTCAACAGACTCACTGGCGAACGGCGCCGGGCCATTGGCCTGCATAATCGTACCTACTGAAATAACCTTGTCGCGAGGGACGTATCGCGTGAATTCGGCAACATAATCAGTGGCAGGGTTCAGTACTAATTCTTCCGGGCTTGCAATCTGAATAATGGCACCCTCTTTCATGATGGCGATTCGATCAGCCAAACGAATGGCTTCGTCAAAATCGTGCGTAATAAAAACGATGGACTTTTTAAGTTTGGCTTGCAGGCGAAGAAATTCATCTTGCATTTCGCGACGAATCAACGGGTCTAATGCAGAGAACGGTTCATCCAAAAACCAGATCTCGGGCTCCACTACCAGAGAGCGGGCTATGCCGACACGTTGTTGCTGTCCACCGGATAGTTCATGCGGTAAATTGTCTTCACGGCCTGCCAATCCAACAAGCTCGATGGTTTCGCGCGCGCGCATTTCACGTTGCTGCTTGTTTTGTCCCTGAATATCCAGCGGAAAGGCTATGTTCTCCAATACGCTTAAATGTGGCAAGAGGGCAAAATGCTGAAACACCATGCCCATTTTATGTCGACGGATGTTAATCATCTGCGTCTTGGATGCTGCGAGCAAATCCCGGCCCTCAAAGATAAGCTCGCCTTGTGTTGGCTCAATTAAGCGCGACATGCAGCGTACCAGTGTGGACTTACCGGAACCGGACAAGCCCATAATGACGAAAATCTCGCCACTATGGACTTCCAGGTTCGCCGCCCTGACCGCAGGTACCAACTCTGCCTCCAATACATCCGCCAATTCAGGATTAGCGTTGCGTTTTAGCAGCTGCTTCGCACCAGGCCCATACAACTTCCACACATCCCGACAAACAAGCTTTGCATCAGACATAACAATCGGAAGATGTTGGTTAACAATAAAAAGTTAGATTGAGTATTAAGCTACTCACTCACCCCAGGTAGACCAGCGAGCCTCGTTGTCCTTCATCCAGGCGGCAACCACGTCTTCAAGCGTTTTATCGTCAAGATCAACAGCCGCTACCATTGCACCCATCTCATCGTTGTCTATCTTGAATCCATCAATGAGCTTGTGCGCACCTGGCCACTTGTCTTTAACACCACTCCACGCCACCTTCCAGATGGGGCCGCGAGGTTTGCCACAATCGTACAGCGCAGAGCTATTGATGCCCGCCGATGGATCGTTGTAACACTCTTTAGAATACGGTGGAAACTCAACAAACTCACCTTCGTATTTGCTTGGTGCCCAGTGCGGTGAATACACCCACAGAACGATCGGCGCTTTACGTTGATAGGCAGATTCGAGTTCTGCAAACAGCGCCGCATCGGTACCAGCATGCACCACTTCAAAATCCATCTCCAATGCTTCGACACGTTCATCGTCAAAACCACCCCAGGTTACCGGGCCGCCCAGATAGCGCCCGTTGGGTGCTGTTTCTGTTGTGGCGAATTCTTCAGCACAATCGTTGAGTGCCTGCCAATCCGGTAAACCGGGGCATCTCTCTTTCATATACAGTGGGTACCACCAATCTTCGATGGCCTGCATGCCAGTTTCACCGACGTTCTCAACTTTACCCGTGGCAGTGGCCTCATCCATAGCGTCACGTCCAGTGGTTTCCCACATTTCCATCGCCACATGCAAGTCACCGGTTTTAAGTCCGGCAAACTGGGCAATGTAATCGGCTTGCACCAACTCGACGTTATACCCAGCCTTTTTCAACACCTCGGCCATGATGTTTGTGGTGATTAACTGACCCGTCCAGTCGTGTAGCGTGAGTTTTATTGGATCTTTGGATTCAACTTCGGCCTGTGCAGGTGTGATGCACAAGGCGATGGCTGCAGCGATAAACATGGCGCAGCTAAATTGCTTCTTCATTTCGTGCTCCCTTTATATTCTTCTTTCGCGTCGCTCAAAGCGACCTGTAGACAGCGTGTCAGAACAAACAAGCTCAGTAGAGCTTGCCATCATCATTTCCCAACCAGTCCTGATTGTCAATTCAAATCAACAAATACCAACAATTATGTGGGTTTTTGTTGTTTTTTAGGTTCAAATAATAATATGATTCTGATCATCACCTCAAACAGCATGACGCAGTGCATGACAGTCTTGACCGAACCCGCCACGGATGCTACCGATAGTCGGCGCAATTCCCATCGTGAACACGAAATCATGACCCAACTGCGTCTTTCTGGCGGATCCTGCAGAATTCGCTTTTTGGCAGATCGACTGCAAATCTCCGAACAGACTGTGCGTCGCAACGTACGCGGCCTGGAAAATAGTGGACTTATCAGGAAAGTGCACGGCGGCGTGCAACTGGTTGATGCACTGAGCGAAGCACCGTTTCATCAACGGATGAACGTTAATGAGTCGCAAAAGAAAGCCATAGCTGCAACCGTGGCCGACATGATTTCTGATGGCGATTCTTTGTTTCTCGATGTTGGCTCCACAACGGCTTATGTGGCCATGGCCTTAAAGAATCACAAAGATCTATTTATAGTGACCAACTCCGTTGGTGTAGCCCATACACTAGCCACTAGAAACAACAATCGTGTATTCATGGCGGCAGGCGAACTACGGCCGCACGATGGTGGCACGTTCGGAAAACGCGCGATCGATTTCATTGAACAATTCAACACGCACTACGCCGTATTGTCAGTGGGTGCAATCCATGCTGAGTCCGGTTTCATGCTGCACGATTTACAAGAGGCGACACTGTCGCGCGTGGCCATGGGCTGCGCACAAACCACGATCATCGCCGGTGACAGTAGCAAGTTCGGACATCGAGCCCCGATTCAGATGGCTCAATTCAGTGAAATCGATATTGTCGTAACCGACCAGCCTGTTGATAACAACATTGTGACGCTGATGAACGATAACGATGTGGATATAGTGATTGGGGCTGTGAATGCTTGACGATGGTAGAAATAGGTCTACCAATCTTTAGGCAAAAAAAAGCTGCCCACAAGGGACAGCCTTCTTCATACTAATTAAACCCGGCGAGCCTGTGCCCAGCATGGGTAGACCTACTGAAAGTTGGTCATCTTCACAAACTCCATACACAAAAAAGGCCACCCCTCTCGGGACAGCCTTCTTCATACTAATTAAACCCGGCGAGCCTGTGCCCAGCATGGGTAGACCTACTGAAAGCACCAATACTTGGCATAAATAGGTCATCTACACAAACCCCGCACAAAAAAAAAGGCCACCCCTCTCGGGACAGCCTTTTTCATACTAATTAAACCCGGCGATGACCTACTTTCACATGGGGAGACCCCACACTATCATCGGCGCGGACTCGTTTCACTTCCGAGTTCGAGATGGGATCGGGTGGTACCGAGACGCTATGATCGCCGGAAACTGGGTGGATGTATCGCACACGATTCTCAACCTTACAGCTGAGGCGTTTTCGTTTCACTCTACACGCCTGTGCCCAGCATGGGTATGTAGGGTGACGCCAATGCGCTACTTCCGAATCTGGAGTGTCAAATCGAACGCGAATCTTATCACTAAGAAACCGTCCTAATACTTCAATCGTTTCAATATGTCGATCAACATATAAACAAACAAGCTTCAGCTCATAAAGAGACTGCTTGGGTGTTATATGGTCAAGCCTCACGGGCAATTAGTACAAGTTAGCTTCACTCGTTACCGAGCTTCCACACCTTGCCTATCAACCTTGTAGTCTCCAAGGGCCCTTCAGGGGAATCAAGTTCCCAGTGAGAATTCATCTTAGGAGGGGCTTCACGCTTAGATGCTTTCAGCGTTTATCCTGTCCGTTCGTAGCTACCCGGCAATGCCACTGGCGTGACAACCGGAACACCAGGGGAACGTCCACTCCGGTCCTCTCGTACTAGGAGCAGCTTCCTTCAATTCTCAAACGCCCACGGCAGATAGGGACCGAACTGTCTCACGACGTTCTAAACCCAGCTCGCGTACCACTTTA
>ENA-ORXR01000697-ORXR01000697.1-marine-metagenome-genome-assembly--contig:-NODE-697-length-41898-cov-69.570551_pt1 | contig 41898 bp, 35 predicted proteins | sample MGYA00237866_ERZ511479 | MGnify/ENA metagenome assembly ERZ511479
GTATGGCTTCCTATGGAGAGATGACGCGCATGACGCAATTCAAAGATAAATCACTGAAAGTCAAAGAAGAATCAAAAGATTCATTCATTTCGGCAGGCTTGTTTACTTACCCTGTTTTGCAGGCGGCAGACATCCTGATTTATCGCGCCGACTACGTTCCTATCGGAAAAGACCAAGCACAGCACTTAGAACTGTCGCGCAATATTGCACAGCGTTTCAATAGTCAATTTAATACCGAATATTTTGTATTGCCGGAAATGCTATTTACCGAAACGCCAAAAATTGCTTCTACCGCCGACCCCACACGCAAGATGAGCAAAAGCGCAGGGGAAAAGCACTGGATAGGTGTTTTTGCGGATGAAAAACGCATGACGAAGCAAATCAAATCTGCCGTCACCGATACAGGCGATATGCCCATCGACGAAGCCACCGGCAAACGCGAAATGAGTGAGGGCGTAGCGAATTTATTATTATTATTAAAAGCTTCCGGCAAAACAGAAACGCACGACGAACTCGTCGCACAATACCACGCAGGAACGCTTCGTTATGGCGATTTGAAAGGCACGGTTGCAGAGGCACTCGTTGAAATGACAACACCATTTCGTGAGCGTAAAGCCGAATTGACCGCCAATAAAAAAGCCGTCAAAGCACAAATCAAAGCCTCATCCGCCGAGATTCGCAAAACGGCACAACAAACACTCCGCGAAGTCAAAGAAATAACCGGACTGCTTACGCCGAAATAGTGTTTTCGTGTTACGGTGTTATTGTATGCTTTTTTGCTTCGCAAAAAATATAATACGATAACACCGTAACACAATAATTTCATTACCTTTGAAAAATCTTATCGCTGTACATGATTCACAAAATAAAAATATCCAATTTCAAATCTATCAACGAACTTGAACTCGAACTTGGGCGAGTGAATGTACTGATAGGGGAAAATGGGTGTGGAAAGACGAATATCTTGGAGGCGATTGTATTTGGGAGTGTTGGAGAGTATTCAGGAGAAGGTTTTAAGGATATTTTACTTGCTGCCAGAGGTTTTAGAGTTACTGATAAATCATTAATTAAGTCTGCATTCACTGACAATGACGATATGAACATCGGTACTATCTTTGTAAACGCTGAAAATATAGGAGTTCATGTAGAGAGTTTTAATAAAATAGTTGTTAAAACTAACTTTGAAGAAGACAAGAAATCGGGTAAAAGGGATGAACAGATATACGAACAGGCAGAAAAACTATTTGGAAATCACGATTTATACAATTTCACAATCTTTTGTCCCGAAAACTACTTCCTACGCCGCTTCGAGGAAGAAGGTCAAATAAAACCACTTGGCACAAGAGGTGAGGGCTTGTTTAAACATCTCGTCAAATTACATAGAGAACACCCTGAAATCATCCAAAAAATGAACGAAAAACTCCGCTTGATAGATTGGTTTGGCGGATTTGAGATACCAAATGACTTGATGTTTACTGAGACACGTTTGAACATTAAGGACAAGTATTTGGAAGGCTTAGAGTATTTCGATCAACGCAGTGCCAATGAAGGATTTTTGCATTTGTTGTTCTATTTCACTTTGTTTATGAGTCCTTATACGCCGGGCTTTTTTGCGATTGATAATATTGATACGGCATTGAACCCGAAATTAGCTGCAAGACTTATCAAAGAACTCACCATTATTGCAAAAGAAAATAACAAACAAGTTTTGTTGACTACACATAATCCGGGCGTATTAGATGGTCTGGATTTGAAAGATGATGACCAGCGATTACTCTCCATTTATCGAGATATTGACGGCGAAACTTCTGCCTATCGAATAATGCCTCTAAAACCTGTAAGTGGCAGAGAGTCTGTTCGTTTATCGGAGGCTTTTGTCAGAGGCTATATCGGAGCTTTACCTCAAAATTTTTAATCATGTCTGATTTTAATTACACATTTGGACTTGTTACGGAAGGTGAGACTGACCAGACGATTCTTAAAACTATCTTAGCCGGGTGGACTGAAAATAAGAAACTCGTTGTAAGGGATTTGCAACCTAAACCTGAAGAGTCGGGTGGTTGGAGTGAAGTTTTTAAATATTGTGAATCAGGGGATTTTAAAGATGCTTTTTCTGCAAACGATTTTATTGTCATTCAAATAGATACCGACTTTATGGATGGTGATAGTGTCGGAGATACATATAAAATTGACTTGAAGGATTTGGATGTAAAAGAAACCGTAGAGGCGTTTCGTGAGAAAATCGTTGAATTGATTGGTGCGGAATTTTACGAGGAATATTCGGAGAAAATCATCTTTGCCATAGCCGTCAATGAAATCGAATGTTGGCTCTTACCCGCTTACTTTTCCGGTAAAAAAGCTAAGAAAGATGTGAATTGTATTGATACATTAAATACCGTTTTACCACAAAAGGAAGGGTTTTATATTGATGCGAAAGACGATGTGTACTATCGAAAATTAGCCAGAAATTTCCGCAAGAAAAAAGACATTGACAAATACGCCAAACAACAAGAGAGTTTTAGTTTATTCCTTGAAAATCTAAAATCTGCCGTAGAAACTGCCATATAAAAAGTGGTTTTACCACCCGAATAATTCAACAACTCGTCAACACTACAAACACATGAAAATCATCTGCATAGGTCGCAATTACGCGAATCACGCCAAAGAACTCAACAATCCCATACCCAAACAACCACTCATCTTTATGAAGCCGGACACGGCGATGTTGGTCAATCGCAAACCGTTTTTTTATCCAGAGTTTACCAAAAACCTGCACTACGAGGCAGAGGTCGTTTTGAAGATTTGTAAAAACGGAAAGCACGTAGAACCACAATTTTCACATAGGCATTATGACCAAATGACGATTGGGCTTGACCTTACGGCGCGTGACGTACAAGCGCGTTGTAAAGAAAAAGGACACCCTTGGGAAATTGCAAAAGGTTTTGATGGTTCGGCAGTTTTGGGTGAGTTTATCTCAATGACTGATTTCCAGGCAGATAATATCGGTTTTCACCTCAACAAAAATGGCGAAACCGTACAAAAAGGTAATACCAAAGACTTGATTTTTTCTTTTGATTATCTAATAAGTTACGTCTCCAAAATTTTTCGCTTGCATATCGGCGACCTCATTTTTACCGGAACGCCCGAAGGTGTTGGTCCACTTCAAATCGGCGATGAATTAGAGGGATTTATTGGAGAAAAAAAGTTATTAGAATGTAGAATCAAGTAATCGCCTCCCTCCTTTAAGCTGACAGCGAATACCGTACCGACGACTTTAGCCGTCGCAGGGCTTGAAAATATATTTATAAAAAACTGAATTTTATTTATTTAGAAATTAAAATAATATCTACTTGTGATGACTAAACAGGCTGACCGCGAATACCGTACAGGCGACTTCAGTCGCCATGTGATTTCAAATTTTTATTTATAAAAATTTTAAAATCAAAAAATTACGCATTAATATTATTCCGACATGGCGAATAAATTCGCCTGTACGAGTTCGCGGTCAGCCTGTAAAGTCGTCAGTACAGAAGCCGTTACCCATTATTTTATCGAATAAATTGGTATGTGATTTGAATTATACTTATTTTGTGATAATTTTTTAATCTAAAAAGATTTAAAATGATAAGAAAATTAATTTCCCTCGTTATACTCGCTGTTATTGGCTTAATGGGCTACAATATGTTCTTCGGTACAGAAGAAGACAAAGCCAGAGGACAAGCCGTTGCTAAAGAAACCAAAGAACTTGTTAGTTCAGTTGTCGGTTTTTTGAAAGCAGAAAAAGATAATTATGATAGTGGAAAATTCGATAATGCTATGCAAAAATTGAATAAGGCGGTCAAAAATGTCAGTCAAAAAGCACAAGAAATTGGCGGTAGTATGCCGGAGCGCGTGCGACAACTTGAAGACAAGAAAAACCAACTCGACGAACTTATCCAAATCAATAAAAACAGCAAAATGGCAGACCCTAAAAAAGAAAGCGATAAAATAAAAGATGAAATGAGCGATATTTTGAAAGAGCTACAAGAAATTGCAGAAGATATTGATAATAAATAGTCGATATTCTAATCTTCGCCTATTCGTATATCCACTATTCGCTTCAAGTCAAAATCTCTTGATAATTTGACTTGAAGCATTTAATACACTGTTTTATAAATTTATTTACATTTTTTGACGTTTATTTTGAAATGAATCGAATCAAAAATGACGCGAATACTCACTGTATTTAAGGATTTTTTGGTGAAGAGTCATTTTAAAAGAAATACTCAAAAAAGTAAATAAATTTGTGAAACAGTGTATTTAACTCAGTTAAAAAAATATGTTTAATCAAGTAATAGAAAGACTGACTGCGGATTCTACTCCTACGCCTCTCATTAGTGCCAGACGCGCCGAGCATGAAGAGGAAAATCGAAAAAGGGGTTTGAAGCTGTCTGTCATTGTTCATGTTCTATTATTTTTAATCTTCATATTCCCTTTTCTTTCTTCGCCTTTTCCACCAATAGGGCAAGAAGGTATCGTCATTAATTTTGGAGACCGCGATACTGGTCAGGGCGATACACAACCGCTAACAGAAGACACCAAACCGGAGGCATCCTCCACACCTTCTGCTTCCGAGCCGATTGCCGACGCTACACCTCCGCCTTCCAAACCACCTACGCCTACGCAAACCGCACCACAAAAACGGGAAGCCCCCGCACCGCAAGTCAGAAAAGAGGTCGTCACTACCGACAAATCCGATACGCCAAGCATCAAAAAAGAACAGAAAAAGAAACAGGAAGAAGCTGCAAAAAAAGCAAAGGCAGAAGCCGACAAAAAGGCAAAAGAAGCCCGTGAACTTGCTGAAGCAAAGGAAAAAAGCAAGCAAGAGGAAGCCAAAAAGAAGGCAGCAGAAGCGAAAGCCAAGCGCAAAGCCGAAGAAGCCGAACGCAAGAAAAAAGCAAAAGAACAATTTGGTTTTCCCGGTAAAAACGACAGTAAAGGGCAAGGAAATACAGGTGAACCGGGCGACCAAGGCAAAGACGACGGAGACCCCGATGCTGAAAATCTTGAAGGCGAACAAAGCGGAAAAGGACAAACCGGTATTGGCATCGACCTCGCCGGGCGCACTCCCACCAACCGCCCTGTCGTAGAAGACAACAGCAACAAAACAGGCAAAGTAAAAGTCAAAATATGCGTTGACCAAAAAGGCAAAGTCATCAGTTCCGAGCATACAATTGTCGGTTCTACCACGCAAGATTCCAAACTCGTTCGCCTTGCCGAAAATAAAGCCAAAGAATTTCGCTTCAATGCTGACAGCGATGCCCTTGAAAAGCAATGTGGCTCCATATTATTTACCTTTACCGTAGAATAACGAACTTGACTTACCAACAGATACTTGACTACCTTTATACGCAGTTGCCCATGTACCAGCGCATTGGCGCAGCAGCCCTCAAAAAAAAAGACCTTAGCAACATCAGCACGCTTTGCGAAGCACTCGGCAATCCGCATCAGCAGTTCAAATCCATACACATCGCGGGTACAAACGGCAAAGGTTCGACCGCCCACATTCTCTCCGCTATTTTACAAACTGATGGACTCAAAACCGGACTCTATACCTCGCCTCATTATCGCGATTTCAGAGAACGTATTAAGATAAACGGGCAGTATATTTCGGAAGAAGCAGTCATTAATTTTGTAAAGCAAAATAAAATACTTTTTGAAGAATTACGCCCTTCATTTTTTGAAATCACCGTCGCGATGGCGTTCTGGCATTTCGCCGAGCAGCAAGTCGATATAGCCATCGTCGAGACCGGACTTGGAGGCATCCTCGATTCCACGAACATCCTCTCCCCTATCCTATCTATTATTACGAATATCAGCTACGATCATCAACACATTCTCGGCGATACACTCCCTGAAATCGCCCATTCAAAAGCAGGTATTATCAAAGACGATACACCCGTCATTATCAGTGAACGACAACCGGAAGTTGCTCATGTATTTGAACAGAAAGCAAAGCAATGCAACGCCCCTATCCATTTCGCTTGTGATTATTATTACATTGAAGAAAAAGAAGTTTCCCTTACGGGAAATATTTATAATATTTTTTATAAAAAAAACGCTGATAAAGAACATTATACAATAGAAACTGACCTCTACGGGAATTATCAAAAGAAGAATTTACAAGGCGTTTTGCTCACTGATAAAATTCTGAATGAGGAAAAGATAATTTCAAATGACAAAGCAAAATTTACCGCTTTAAAGCAAGTCAAACCCCTCAGCAATTTCATTGGCAGATGGCAGATTATTAATGAAAAACCGCTAACCGTATGCGATAGCGGACACAATATGGCGGGTATCCAACACCTTGCCCAACAACTACCTACCCTAACCTATTCACGCCTACACATCGTCATCGGTATGGTGAAAGATAAAGACCACGAAAAGGTCATAAAACTACTTCCAAAAGACGCAACTTACTACATCGCCAAACCCGATATACCGCGTGGTATGGACGCAAAATTATTGACACAAAAATTTCGGCAAGCCAAACTCAAAGCACAGGCATATACAAGTGTATCCGAAGCTCTAAATACCGCACAAAAAAAAGCCACCGACAATGACTTAGTCTTTGTCGGTGGAAGTATTTTTGTAGTGGGTGAAGTGGTGTAAAAGACAGAAAAAAGTCTGATTGAGTACGACTTTCATTTCTTATCAAAATTGCTTATTTTTGTAAAAAATAAAATTATGCTTAATCAACCGTTTACAAATGCACAGTTGGAAATATTAAAGGTCTTTTCGCGTGATTTATCTGATGAACACATGGGGAGATTAAAGAAAATGTTGATAAAATTTCATTCTGATATTCTGACAGAAGAAGCAGATAGTGTTTGGGATGAGCAGGGCTGGAATGAAGAAAAAGTACAGGAATTACTCAACACTAAACTCCGAAAAAGAACGTGAAACAAGTTGTCATTGATACTAATACTATTTTGGTTTGCATATCCAAAAAGTCAAGCTTACGATGGATTTATGATGCACTTTTAAATGGCGATTACAGCCTATGTGTAAGCAACAGTAATTGATGAATATGCAGAAATTATTGAGCGTCACATGGGAATAGTTGCAAGTAACACTTTCCTTGACCTAATTGTCGATTTATCAAATGTAAAACATATTAATACATTTTACGATTTCCACTTACTAAAAGACGAAGACGACAATAAATTCGTAGATTGTGCTATCGCTGCCAATGCTCATTTCATCGTTAGCCACGACAAGGATTTTAATATTTTAAAAAATATAGAATTTCCTAAAATAAATGTGATTAATGTCGAAGAATTTAAGCGTGAATTGAACTTATAACCTCACCCATCACCTACCGCAAAAACAACAACTCCCGATACTTAGGCAGCGTCCACAGCGCATTATCCACATAAAATTCCAATTCATCTACATGCTGTCTTATCTTGGCAAATTTTGGTTTAAGCGTATCATGACAGGCTTTTGCTTTTTGGGTGGTGTCAGTTTCTTTTTCGATGTTTTCAATAGAAGTGAGCAGACTTTGAACGACTTTATCTAAGCCATTAACATGTTCTGAAATGGTACTAATCAAATTCTCGGTCATGCTGTAGTGCTGTTTACTCATATTCAAATCTTTCATACCTTTTACATTGGTAATCAATTCATTTTGGTATTTTATGGCTACTGGAATCACATGATTGACCGACATATTCGTCATTAATCGCGCTTCAATTAATAGCTCTGAATGATAGCGTTCTAACCTGATTTCACGACGCGCCTCCAATTCAATTGTCGTAAAAACAGCTGCTTCTGCAAATAGCTTTTTTGTAGTTTCCGACACAATTGCATCCACTGCATCCGGTACATTTTGAGTGATTTTGTTTTTTTCTTGTAGTTCTTTTTCCCAATTTTCGCCCGATTCGCTACGAATAATTACCGACTTACAAGCCTTCACCTCTTGTCTTAATACACGCAAAATCGCTTCGTCTTTTTTCAATTTATCTTGTTTCACCATACCTTCCACAGCATCCGCAAATCGACGCAATTGCTGCCCCACTATCGTATTCAATACTATCATCGAAGGCGCAGCATTTTGCGAAGCACCTACCAAGCGAAGTTCAACTTTTTTACCCGTAAAAGCTACCGGAGCTGTACGATTTTTGTCGGTATTATTCAATAGCAAATCAGGAATTTTATTATGAATATCCAACTTTAATTCCTGTTTCATATCCTCGTTTTTCAACCAATCTTCACTACGATTTTCTATCTCCTCAAACACCGCTTCGAGCCGCTCACCTATATATACACCCATCATCGGCGGAGGTGCGCCTTCTGCCCCAAGTCGGCGTTCATTGCCTGCCGAAGCGACACTTGCATAGAGCAGATCGCCATGTTCACGCACTGCATTGAGCGTACACACAAGGAAGGTCAAAAAGCGGATATTTTTGCGTGGTGTCTCTGCCGGAGCGAGTAAGTTTCGTCCGGTATTCGTTTGCAATGACCAGTTATTATGCTTCGCCGAACCGTTGATTCCTGCAAAGGGTTTTTCATGCAGCAGCACACTTAATCTATGTCGTTTTGCAACACGTCCCATCAAGTCCATCAAGAGTTGATTGTGGTCCACCGCAACGTTAAGTTCCTCATAATCAGGTACTATCTCGAATTGAGACGGTCCGGTTTCGTTGTGTCTCGTGCGGACGGGGATACCAATTTTGTGTGCCTCGCGCTCAAGGTCGAGCATGAAAGTATAGATGCGTTCAGGTATCGCACCGAAGTAGTGGTCGCCCAATTGTTGCCCTTTCGGAGAGACCCGCCCGAAGAGCGTCCGCTTCATCAGCACCAAATCAGGACGTGCGCTATACAAGCCATCGTCCACCACAAAATACTCCTGTTCGCACCCTAGCATCGGCGTGACTTTCGTGATATTTCTGTCAAAATATTGGCAGACTGCAAGGGCAGATTCTTCCAAATAATGTTGCGATTTCAGTAAGGGTGCTTTATAGTCCAAAGCCTCTCCGGTGTAAGCCACAAAAATGGTTGGAATACACAGAGTTTTGCCACTGCCAATCTCCATGATAAATGCCGGAGAAGATGGATCCCAAGCTGTCAGTCCCCGCGCTTCGAAGGTACTCCGCAAGCTGCCCGTCGGAAAACCTGCTGCGTCGGGTTCTTGCTGTACGAGTGCGTCACCTCTAAATTCCTCAATCGCTTTTCCATTTTTGAGGCGAAAAAAAGCGTCGTGTTTTTCAGCCGTCACGCCCGTCAATGGATGAAACCAATGTGTATAATGCGTCGCGCCTTTGCTCATTGCCCATGATTTCATGGCAGAGGCAACTTGCTCGGCGACTTCACGATTGATTTTTGTACCTGCCTGTATCGCAGATTTGACTTGCAAAAAGGCATCTTCCGACAAAAACTGACGCATGGCATCATCGCCAAATACATTCTCTCCAAAAAGTTCGGAAATTTTTATAGCTGTATGCTCAATGTTGCGCTTTTTGCCTTGCGCTATGGTTTGTAATGCTTTTAATCTTTGATTCATTATTATAAATGTTGGCTTACAGTACTGATGACTTTACGGGCTAACCGCGAATTACCGTACTGACTGCTCTATCTGTCAAGTGAGTTAGAAAACTATCTGTAAATTACTGTTTTAAATATAGTTAAAAATTAAAACAATAATACACCTGACAAATAGAGCAGTCAGTACAGAGTTCGTGGTCAGCCTGTTTAGCCGTCACAAAATTTCAGGTTAGTTGACGGTTAAAACCGTCAGTACAGTAATTTTGCCCAAAATTTTATTTTTTTATTAAAATTTGTGTGTGCCTTACCCTCATTTTACGATTTTACTCACATTTGAACGACAGGCAATGAACGGAGATACATCGGTTTAATTTGCCTTCAAAATATACTACACCATTTTCTTTTTATTAAAAAATATTTGTGTGTAAAGGTAGTTAGAAACCGAATAAATTATCAATTCGTACAAACGTATTTTTTACTCTTAAAAACACATTATATAAAATTATTTTTAAAAAATAATAGCAAATTTACATTTTATTGAGATCAAAAGCCATTATTTTTTATTTTTTTATTTACATTTAATTAGAAAAATAAATTTCATACTTGATTTTTTATTTTTTATTCAATATCTTTGTAGTACATTCTTTTAACCTTCATCTTAATTTTTTTAATAAAACGAAGAAAATGTCAGCAGCTAAATTAGAATATATCTGGCTTGATGGGTATAAGCCCACACAAAGCCTACGTAGTAAAACCAAAATTAAAAGAAATTTCAGTGGTAGATTGGAGGACTGCCCAATGTGGTCTTTTGATGGTAGTTCGACGCGACAAGCAGAAGGCGGGTCTTCGGATCTTTTATTGAAGCCTGTGGCTATTTTTCCTGACCCTGATAGAAAAAATGCTTTTTTGGTGATGAATGAAGTCTTAAATTCGAATGGTACGCCACACGAATCAAACGGGCGTGCTACGATAGATGATGATGATAATGATTTCTGGTTTGGTTTTGAACAAGAATATTTTTTGTGGGATCCGGCTACTAATAAACCACTTGGTTTTCCGGCTGAGGGCTATCCCAATCCACAAGGGCAATACTATTGTTCGGTAGGTGCTGCGAATGCTTTCGGGCGCGAAATCGTAGAAGAACATCTTGATATATGTCTTGAAGCGGGTGTCTATGTAGAAGGTATCAATGCAGAAGTGGCAGCAGGGCAATGGGAATTTCAGACCTTTGCAAAAGGTGGAAAAGCAGCGGGTGATCACACTTGGATAGCGCGCTACTTATTGGAAAGAACAGCCGAGAAATATGGTATCGTAATTAATTATCACTGTAAGCCTGTATTGGGTGATTGGAATGGTTCGGGTATGCACGCGAACTTCTCAAATACACTCTTGCGTACATCAGGTAGTAAGGAAGATTACGATATGGTTTGTGAAGCCTTTGGTGCTTCGCCGAAAATTATCAAAGCACACATAGATGTATATGGCGAGGATAATCACCTGAGACTCACCGGATTGCACGAAACACAGTCTATCGACCAATTTAGTTATGGTGTGTCTGACAGAGGTGCTTCGATTCGTATTCCGATAGCGACAGTGGAAAGTGGCTGGAAAGGTTGGTTGGAAGACCGTCGTCCAAATTCTGCGGCTGACCCCTACAAGGTAGCTGGTAGAATTATTAAAACGGTGAAAAGCGTAAGGGTATTAGAAATGGCATAAAATTTTGACTTGTTTATAGGTTTTTAATAATACAAAGCACGGAGCGTAAGTTCCGTGCTTTTTTTGTGCGTATGGGTTATTTTTGTTCAATATTATCGTAATCTGAATGTCAAAATGCAGACATTTTTCAAAAGTAAGTTGTGTCAAGTTTAGGGGAAACATGTACACATAGTGCCTTGTGTATATCAGTTCGTGTTATCATATTTTTAAGGCATATAATTATTCGCTATTTTAGACTGTTCTCTTATGGGAAAACATTTTTTTCAAGTGCAGCAAAATACGACAAACTTGTATATAGTCTCTAATAAGCATTTACCATTTATTCACAATAATACACTATCAAACATGAAAACCTACACAAGTTTACTCTTCGTCTTATTATTTATCGGCACCCTATCTGCACAGGTTCATATCAATGAATACTCAGCCTCAAACCTTAATAGCTTTCCGGATAATTTTCAAAAAACCGAAGACTGGATAGAACTTTACAATGACAGCGATATAGCAGTTGATATTAGCGGTTGGCATCTTTCTGATAAAGAAACTAAGTTAGAGAAATGGGAAATTCCGGCGGGTACGGTGATTCCTGCAAAGGGCTTTTTAGTCTTTTTCTGTTCTGGTAGAGATGGCTTTTTAAAGGACCAATATCATACTAATTTTAAATTAGCGCAAACAAAAACCAATGAGGTCATCCTACTTTCTGATACTAATGCTGATGTGGTTGATATGTTTCCATTAGAATTGACTTTGGTGGAACATTCGCACTGCCGAGCTACCGACGGAAGTAATACTTGGGTGATATGCACGCAGCCAAGTATTGGAATAACAAATGACGGCACACCGCAATTCACAGGCTATACCCAGGCACCAAGTATGAGCCTTGATGCAGGATTTTATTCGGGTGAACAATCGGTCGTTTTGAATAATAACGAACCTAATTCTACACTCCGTTATACGCTTAATGGTAACAATCCTACACAAAATTCTCCAATATATACAGACACCTTAACTATTGCCGAGACTCAAGTGGTCAAGGCACAGTCTTTTAGTAATGACCCACTGATACTTCCCGGCAAAATGGATTTCAGAACGTTTTTCATTGATGAACCGAATTACTCTCTCGATGTTTTTTCTGTTGCTGCAGACCAAGTAATTAATCTGGCAAATGGAGATGGTGACTTAATCCCTATCGGCTCTTTGGAGTATTTTAATACCGACAAAGAATTGGAGGCGACATCTTTTGGAAGCCTCAACCGTCATGGACAGGATTCATGGGTACTACCACATCGAAGTATTGATTGGATATCAAGAGACGAAATGGGCTATTCAAAAGCAGTAAAAGCACCGCTTTTTTCATTTTCCGATAGAGATGAATATCAAAAATTCATGTTTAGAAATTCAGGGGACGATAATTACCCTGCCATAAACGATGCTGATCATGATGGCAGTACACATATACGTGACGAATATGTACAAGAACTTGCGAGAGAAGGTGGTATGAAGTTGGATACACGAGCTGTTGAGCGAGTGATTCTATTTTTAAATGGACAATATTGGGGCGTATATGGTATGCGTGATCGTCCGGTTGACCATGATTATACCGATGAGTATTACGACCAAGGGAAATATGACCTTCAATATTTAACGACTTGGGGAACTACCGAAATTGAGTATGGTGGAACTCGGGCATTAAGTGATTGGATACGAATAAGAGATTTTATTTTGAACAATGATATGAGCAGTCCCGATAATTATCAAATAGCAGAGGATAGCATAAATATGGTCAGCCTAATTGATTATATGATGGTCAATTTATCTGTTGTGGCTTCTGACTGGCTCAACTATAACACCGGATGGTGGCGTGGTTTAAACCCTGATGGTGATCATAAAAAATGGGGGTATATTCTTTGGGATTTAGATGCAACTTTTGATTATTATATCAATTATAGTGGCGTACCTAATATCAGCCCAAATGCCGCACCTTGCGACTTAGAAGAAATCTCTGACTATATGGATTATTTCTTTAGTGGCTATGGTTATTACTACGGAACCAATACACCACCTGCAGATTGTCAGTCTATTGCAAATGGTTCTTCTCCATATCCTGCGACAGATACATTGTTTGTTAAAACTATTGAAACGCTCGGATATTGCTGCGATTATGGGTGGGATGGATATTGTCAACAAATATATGATCAGTTTGCTTCCGGTGTAAGCCCTAACGAAGGGGATATTGGTAAACATGAAAAAATCTTTCTTAAATTATTAGAAGAAAATTCGACCTTCAAACAATTATATTACTCGCGATATGCGGATATTATGAATACCGTTTATAGTTGTGAAAATATGATGGAAACACTCGACAGAATGTTGGCAGTCATTGAGCCGGAAATGCCTGGACAGATAGCGCGTTGGGGTGGAACGATGACCGAATGGCAATCAAATGTAGCAGAACTTAAAACATTCATAGAAGAAAGGTGTACACTTCTCGATGACGGTATGACTGAATGTTATGATGAACTCAGCGGTCCATATAAATTAACGCTGATGACCCAACCCGAAGATGTCGGAGAGATTGACCTGAACACGCTTGATATCGAGACATTCCCGTGGAGTGGTGATTATTTTGGTGGTATGGTAAATAAGATTAAAGCAAGAGTATTTGATGAATACGATGATCAGTACGAATTTAGTCACTGGATTAGTACGGCAGATAATACGATTGCTCCTAATTCGGATACACGTAAAGCAAGTATTATGCTTGCTTCGGCAGATACCTTGATTGCTGTTTTTGAACCCTTAGTAACTTCAAGTACAAATCTAAATAATGAATTGGCATTTAATGTTTATCCTAATCCATCTAAAGATTACTTGATTCTTGAATATGATTTAAAAAATAGTACCGAAGTTGAAGTCGCTCTATATTCAACAATAGGTAAGCAAGTTGTCATTTTTGATGATGCAGGAGGTACAAAAACCGGTGGGCAGCATAGTGTAAGGTTATCTTTAGAACCGCATCAGATTGCAGGCGGTGTGTATTTGCTTTCTTTGACAACAGATAAAGGAAAGGCTATACAGAAGGTGACGATTATGGACTAAATTATTTGATTGCAGTAAAGGTTGTTTTTTAGGCACGGGGCGTTCGCTTCGTGCCTTTTTTCATATAATACCATTTTCAATAATCACCGTCGCATCAAAAATGGTCTAAATATAGAGCTGGTCTGTATTTTTGCTTATATTTGTATAACTGATGTATTACAAAAACAACACGATGAAGAAGTTATATCAAGCTTTCCTTATTTTACTCATCTCAAAGTCTAATTCCTTTTTACAGCAATACCGCCACCAAAGCCACCGTCAGCATACAAACGGATTCGGGTATATCGCTCGCCTCCTTCGATGTGGATGCCGATAAAGGACTTAATTTTGCCGAATATGATTTTAAAGTGAATGAAAAAGCCGTTAAGAAATATGAACGTTGGTTGAATAAAAATAAGGAGAAAGATGCCAACGATATTAGCTTGGAAAAAGCGGATGATGGGGCTTTTTATTTGCGTGCGGGGAGCTATGTGGTTTTGGTGAAGAGTGGGACTGGGAAGGATAGTGGGGAATGGGTGGTGGAGTGACCCGTACAGGCGGTTTTAACCGCCATGTGAGATGTGATGTATGTGCATGAGTTATGTTACTATTAAAAAATATTATTTTACATATAAATAAATAAAGGATGATTTTTTCTTTAGAATGAATTTGGGTTCCAAGCTAAAAAAAAGGATAAAATTAGATTAGAAAATATTTTGTATTAGTAATTATTACAATAAAAACTAAATGATAGATACTGTTTATAAATATACTTATTGGGATGATAAATCTGAAATAAGCAATATAATTAAAACCAAAACAATTAAATTAAATAATCCCAGCGCATGGGATGCAGATTATGAAGAATGGACACTACCTTTCGATTGGGATAGCATTACCAGAGACCAAATTAATAGAATAGTAGCAGAAAGAGCTACTAAGGAATTATTGGCAGAAGAGAAGTTAAATGAGATAACTCTTCAAAACAGAATTAGGGAGTTAGAAAGCAAATTAATGTTTTATGATAAAAAAAATAGGCAAAAAATAGAAGAAGAAGAAATTGAAAAATTAAAAAAATATGTTGGAGCTTTTTGTACATCAACAACAATTGATAGTTTAAAAATGTGGGAAGGATGGGGGCTGCAAGGAGCTGGTTATGTTGTGAGTTTTAATGTTAAAGAATTATTGAAAAACCCTAAGATGAATGGATTAAACAAAGAAGTTAATTACTATCCTCCTGAAAAATTACCTAAAATCAGCCCATTAGAACCGAATGATCTACAAGGAATAATAGAGGAATTTGAACTTCAATTATTTAGTATACCCGAAAAAAATAAAATTGAAAGAGAATATAGGTTTACAAAAATCAATATCAAAGAAGGAAAATTAACCCCTTATACTAAAGAGGATAGATTAGTAAAGTTATCAAATGAATGTTATAAAAGTATTATTTTAGGATATAGGATGCCTATTAAACATGAAAAAGAATTATTAGAAAGTATTTCTCAAAATTTGAAAGATATACCAATTTATAAAGCAGAAATTGAAGATAAAAAAGTAGTATTAAAAGAATACAAAACTTAATAATAGACAACCCTCCACCACTAGCCCAAGCCCAAAAACCAACATAAAACAAAAGCCATAAGGTGAAGCATGGACTTAAAAAGTATCAAGAGAAATGGATGATGAAGTAATGAAACCGTACAGACGATTTATTAGTTTTAAAAAAACAAACACCCCAAAATCAGGCGCGTAGCGAAGGCACACTTTGTAACACAAATGTCGCCCCAACCGATAGAGGCGCGTAGTGCCGGCACTATCAGAACGAAGGGTGACGCAGCTACGCAGCTCAATCGGTTTTTAGTCTGACGGTGTTACAAATAGGGATTCCGATAATTATCGGAACGATGCGTCATCGAAACAATAAATTTTTTACGATATATTCGGGCGATGTATTGATTGCAGACGAAGAAAAAGGGCTGAAAGGCGAATGTGATTTTATATTGTCTAAAGATGTTGGAACTTTTGATATTAATTATCCAATTATACAAATCGTTGAAGCTAAAAAGAATGATGTTGAGTTAGGTGTACCGCAATGTGCCGCACAATTAATCGGTGCTAAAATTTACAACGAAAAAAAGGGCGTTAAATTGGATAAAATTTATGGATGCGTCACCACAGGAAATGAATGGCTGTTTATGAAATTTGAAGGTGATTGCATTAAAATAAATACGAAAGTGTACTATCTCATTGAGATTGATAACATACTTGGCATATTTCAACGGATAATCAATTATTATATCAACGAATTGAAATAAGGATTGTGATACGCGAAGCCCCCGAAAAACTCGACACGGCTTCGCGCCAATCTTTTTTTTAGTAAAACGAACGAAATAAACTGAACCACTAAGTCCACTAAAGACACGAAAATCGAATTAACGAAGTAAGAAAACTAAATTTATGTAAAAAATTCATTATTAAATACTTAAAAACACTTTGCGTCCTTTGCGTTAGTTCGATTTAGTGTCTTTCGTGTGCTTAGTGGTTCAATTTATTTTTTCGGTTTCACTTATCACTTACGCCTGTGCCTTAGGCGTATTAAAATTCATCGGCAACACGGGTTGTTTCCTGTCTTTTATCGGTCCAAAATTCTCTTCAAATTTACGAACATTATCCGCCAGTGCATTGAGCAATCGCTTGGCATGTTGTGGCGTGAGAACCACGCGGGCTTTGACCTTTGCCTGTGGTACATTTGGCATCATCCGAATAAAATCCAACACAAACTCAGAGGGCGAATGATTAATAAGTGCGAGGTTAGAATAAACTCCTTCCGCTACTTCTTCCGGCAACTCTATGTTGAGTTGGTTTGGTGTATTTTTTTTATCTTCCATATCAATTTAGTGATTAGTGATTGGTTTATTAGTGATTAGTTTGGTACTTTGCAAAGCAAAATATTTACGGTGACCTAATCACCGATTACTGCACTAAGTGGTGCAAAGTTACAATTTTTTAAACGAATCATTTAATATATGGACAAGTCAAACGATTATTATATCAATGAAAATCTCAAACATTGGAACGACCGCGTAGCTTATCACGAAAAATCGGATTTTTATGATGTCGAAGGTTTTAAAAAAGGACAAACTTCACTGCAAAGTATTGAAATTGAAGCACTTGGCGACATGGTGAAGGGTAAAAGTCTGCTTCATTTGCAATGTCATTTTGGACAAGACAGCCTCTCTTGGGCGCGTATGGGCGCACAAGTGACGGGTATGGATTTTTCGACAGAAGGCATAAATCTCGCTCGTCAACTCAATGACGAACTCGGCTTGGATGCGCGTTTTGTCTGTTGCAATATTTATGATTTAAAAGCACATCTTGAAGGGCAATTTGACATTGTATTTACGTCTTACGGGACTATCGGTTGGTTGCCGGATTTGAAGGCTTGGGCAAGCATCGTGAGTCATTATTTGAAACCGGGTGGCACATTTTATATGGCTGAATTTCACCCGACCTATTATATGGTTGATTTTGATTCTTTGCAATTAACGTATCCTTATTTCAATACAGGCGTGTTTTCCGAACCCGTAGAAAATACCTACGCCGACCTCAATGCAAAAATCGAAGGGACAGAATATTTTTGGCAACATCCTATTTCTGAAATTATGGGTTCATTGATGGGCGAAGGGCTTAACGTTCAGGAGTTTAAAGAGTTTGATTATTCACCCTACAATTGTTTTCCCAATTTGGTAGAGATAAGCGAAGGATGTTATCAAGTGAAGGGATTTGAAGGAAAATTGCCGCTTATGTTTTCCTTAAAAATGGGGAAATAATTTTATGTATTATTTTTTTCACCATTCATTTTTACTATAAAAATGTCGGGCAATATGCTGCGTTTTATCGTAAATTTTTTGCTGTTCGGTCGTACTGAGTTTGTATTTCCATTTTAAGCTGTTATCGGTAGATTTTCGTTTCAACCGACTGTTTTTGTCTGCTTGTGTTGTTTCTCTAAGGTATTTTTGGACTTTTTTGCTGAAGTTTAAATGCAAACTATCGAACAGTATTTTATACGTTTCAAACGGCTTTCGGGAGAGGTCTTCATGACGTATAAATTTCCAATTTGGATATTTTTTTTGATAGAATAAAATCTGATGATGAATGATATTCCAAAATAACGTGGCATGTTCCAAAACATCCGCCTGACGAACAGGCTTGTTTATAAAATCTTGAATATCTGACTCAAATGATTGAAGATAATCCTTCATTAATCGTTCTTGATCAACAAATTGACTGAAATCATGCCTCCAATTTTGCGTTTTGACACTTTCGGCAAATGCCGCCGGATGCCTAATCAATATGACGACATCCGTATCAAAATGCTCTGCCAACCATTCTGCCGAAAAAAGCGCGAGAGGGTCTTTGAACAGCTTACGTGAGAAATGATTTTTGTGCCACGCATCAAATATTGTGCGTGGATAACGCATGATATTTTTCGTATCTTTTAAATCCTCTTTTAATCGAAATAAATCGAAATTCGTGAAGCGTTGTAGGTATTTTTTAAAAGCTATTTGTTTTTCGAGTGTATCTTCATTGCTGATATATTCAAACCAATATTTTACGGGCGTATCGTAACGTTTTTCATGAAGCACATTAAATGGTTCTTGAATATATAAAACTTGTCCACCCGCGCCCAAAACTTTGCCCACCCAAGTAGAGCCAGAGCGATGCGAGCCCGTGACAAGTATATTTTTTTTCATTTTATACGTACTGATGTGATAAAGTGCTGATGTGCTGGCGTACTCATGTGCTGGTGTATAGTAGTATTTTTTGCGGAGCAAAAATATACGTCAGTACGTTAGCACATCAGTACGTCAGCACTTGATCACGCTCAAATAGGAAAAGTGAAAAAGAAGCTTGTTCCCTCCCCTATCGTTGACTCAAAATAGATTTCTCCACCGTTGGATTCAACTATTTTTTTGACGATAGGCAGACCAATTCCTGTGCCCGAATACTCTTCATCATTATGCAATCGTTGGAAAATTCTAAATACTTTATCTTCATATTCTATATCAATCCCAATGCCATTGTCCTGCACAACAAACAACCAATTTTCTTCTCTCTTATCGACTTTTATTTTTATAATTGGTTGATTATCAGCATTTTGATACTTGATTCCATTGGAAATTAAATTTTGAAATACTTGTAGCATTTGCGAATTATTTGCCTTCACAACAGGTAAATCATCTTTTTCGATAATCACTTTTTTACTACGAATCACGCCTTGTAGATTGTCACACACAACATCCACTATCCTATTTAAGTCAACTTCTTCCAATGTATTATCTGCTTTATTGATTCCCGCAAAAGCCAGTAAGTCTTTGATTACCTCTTGTAGCCGTTTAGCACCTTTGCCTATATAGCCGACATATTCTTTTCCTTCTTCGCTGAGGCGGTCTCCATCTCTTCTTTCCAATAGTTGTAAAAAGCTGTACATCGTCCGTAAAGGAGCTTTCAGGTCATGCGCCACTACATAACTAAATTCCTCTAATTCATTATTAGAGCGTTCCAATTCATTGACTTTTTCATTGAGGTCAGCAGTTCTCTGTGCTACAAGTTTTTGTAGTTCAGCGTTCTTTTTTCTATCGGCATACATTTTATAAAAAGAGATAATCAACCATACGCCCAATACCCCCATAATAACTCTAAATACATTAGACCCCCAAAAAGGTGGCGTTATACGGATATTTATTTTTTCTATTTTTGAAATATTTTTATCTTTTCCGCTTAAAATCCTTACCTGAAAAAGATAATCATCAGGAGGTAATACGTACAAAGGCGTGCTTGATGCACGAGTACGTTGCCAATCATTATCTACACCTATCATCTTATATTCATATACAATATTACTTTGGCGGCTATAATCCAAAGCAGAATAATGAATACGAATCGCATTATTTCTATAGCTAAATTCGTAGTTATCCTGAAATGTTAGCCGTTCATTATTACCCGTTACCACTTCTACGATTGATACTTTAGCAAGCGAGTCAGCTCTATGAAAATAACGTTTATCTATTTTGACAAGACCTTTTTGTGTACCACATAATACTTGTTTATCATTAATAGCTACGCTATGAATATCATACAGATTAAATCCATTTAATTTATATAAAAATTTGACATAAAACGATCTATCATTAAAATCAATGTCGCTAATCCTATTTACGCCTTTACTTGTTGCTACCCACACTACGTTTCCATCCGTGACCAAATCTGTACAATAATCATGGCTCAATTGTTTGTCAGCAGAAATCTGTAAATAGTTTTCACCCCGAATTCCCAGCACGCCTGCTCCTTTGGTCGCCACCCATATCGTACTATCCGAAGTCTCCGCGATAGCTGAAATACCATGCCCAAAAATCACATTTTTATCTCTATATTGAAAGACACTATCTTGCGAGTACCAATGCAAGCCACTCTCTGTACCTATCCAACAAGCCCCTTTTGAATCAATGTAAATATTTTTAATATTCCTACCATTCAACATAGCTTTTCCGATGGGTTTAAAATTGTCAATTGGAGAAGTAGGTAATTCGGAAAGTGATACCAATTTTGCAACTTGATTCGTTCCATAAAACAAAGTATTATCCCGAACTGCCATCGCCTGAATATTAGGTAAATAATAACTTTTCAATGTCCCGTCATAACGAAATAACTTATCTTCCGTACTCCACAATATGTCATTTTCATTGATAATCGCCACTGCTTTAATCTCGGCTCGATTCGGATTAATATCTAATAATTCAGCTTGGTTTTCGTCAATTTTATACAATTGATTATTGCTATAAGCCAAGGTCAACTCATTCAAAGTGTGTAGTTTTTTCACTTTTTCCCCTTCCAACAAAAGCTGAACATTATACCCACTTCCTTCATTAGAAATATCTAATATATATATGCCATCATTCTTAGTTGCCAACCACAAATTCCCTGTTTTATCTTCATAAGCATTAGAAGCGATAAGGTGGTTTGGCAAACCCGATACATTCCTTTCATGAAGATCTAACATGGTAAAATTACCTTGCTGATCAGCCGTCCATACTGTGTTTTTACTGTCTTTAAATAGAAAAGGCAATGCTGTATGAAAAGGCATATTTTTATCAGGCAAACGAAAGGTACTCTGCTTGGTATTATTTAAGCTTTTGACTTTTTTATAAATAGGAATATCTGTAATGTCAGATAAATTTTGTTCGAGTTCTATCAGTCCTTTTTCACTCGAATAATAAATATTCTCATTTATAAAATATGCTTTAAAGCCTGTATTACATGAATGAGGAAAGTTTAATGGAATTATAAAGACCTCCGATTCATTTATTTTTAATAAATGATCGTATTCATTGTATAAATACACAAATCCCTCGTTATCTTCAAAATGAATGATTGGGCTATTCAAGGGGGTTTCGATATTTTCCGAAGTCCAGATTTTATTCAAAGTACTATCTAATACATATAATTTATCTTTACTTGTTAGCCAGAGATTACCACTACGCGCCACCAGAAAAGAAGTGACGCTCGCGTCTTCATCACTAACATTCGTATAAAACATATTGTCTTTAAAATAGCACAATCCGTCTTTCGTAATAATCCACAACCTTCCTTGCTTGTCGCATTGTATATCCAAAACCCAATTATCCGGCAAGCCATCTATAATTGTATAATTTCTAAACCGATACCCGTCAAAACGACTCAAGCCAATATCCGTTCCTATCCAGATAAAACCCTCTTTATCCTGCTCAATTACATTGACAGATGATGATGGCAATCCTTCTTCTTGCGAGTAGTGCTTCAAGACCTGAATCGGTTGTTGAAAAGCATCTGCATGAAAAAAAGACAACACGAAAATAAATAATATGATTGTTTTTTTTGTAATGATAATGATTATTGGATGAAGGAAAACAAAGCGTAAATAACTGTGTTACGCAAAATGCTTGATTTGGATATTCAATAACGTTTTTCTCCAGAAGAGTCTGCAGTTGGTCAGACCGCAGTCATGCGTGAAACAAACTCACATTTAACTGCTGACCGCTGACCGAAAAACTGTGGACACGTTACTGCGTAACGTCAGTAAATAATCAATGTTTATGCCCGTGTTCGTAATTTTCTTCTTCTTCCTCCGTTTCTATTGAAATGGATTCCGTAGCACTGGAGTCAATAATATGTCCGAAAAAAATCGAATTTAAAAATAGTTTATTCGTACCATACCAAAAGGCTCTAAAATTCGGATTGTCTGACAAACTAATCACTCGCCCTTGCCCCGACCGACTGACTACTGCGGCAGCAGCATTGCCGGCAGTGCTCAGATTTTCTTTTGAAATATAACCTGCCATAAGTGGATTGCTGGTATAAGAAAGTGGCTCAGCATGAGTATTTTTTGTTGTTGCAAAAAACAATGTCCCACGACGAAATACGGGTAATTTTTCACGCTGATAGCCATAGCCGAGCGGATGTGTCAAATCAAGTCTGGCTTCCATAATATTGCCGCCAATATATTGTGCGCCTCTATCGTCAGAGAGCGTCGAATATGGGCGTTTGCGATTCGGTCTTGCTGATTTTTTGAACTGCACACCGGATAATTTGTTGCTCGCCAACCACTTATTAGCTCCTTTCATCGCTACAATCGTACCGCCACTATTGACCCAGTCTTTTATCTTTGCGACTGGCAAAGAGCCATAATTTCCATCAACCATAATCAAGGTTTGGTAATCGCTCATATTCAGCGACTTAGCGCGTTTGATGTCAACTACTGATATAGGTATATCAAAGCGATTGTCCAGCAAATGCCAGACCTCTCCGGCATCATAAGCGTTCACTCCATCACCCACGAAAAGCAGCGTATTAGGCGCACGAAGACTGTTAAAACTTGGACTTCCCATATCAACACCACTTACGGCTGCGCCCGTACCGACACCGTATATCGAAACACCGTTTTTGGCAGCCATCTCTTGCATAAGTGCATACAATTTATCGGAACTCATATCCTGTTGTTTCACAGGAATAAGGATAGTTCCATAATCAAATTGATAGGCATCACCACTTCCACAAAGTGCTTCGCAAGGTTTGGTTGCCACCTTTGCCATCAAATCTTTTTCCAATAATTGTCCCAACACACGCGGTGCATGATAATCGTTCCAATCTATCAAATACGCATAGTCGCTTTTCCCACCGATAATTTCTTTTTTGATAAAAATATTTTCTTTGACCAATTGTTTTTCGGAAACATTAAAACTTGTTAACTCACTAAACGGCACATTAAAAGCCAGTGGCAGCGTCCATGCCGAAATATCATAAAACAGACTATCTTTAAAAGAAGTGCGCTGTTCAAACATTGCTTCTATCAACAATGTCTGCGCTTGTTCGAGTGGCACAATGTAAGAATTTCCCTTTTTGAAGGAATAACCATCTTGCTGAATGTCATTTGTATTTTCATATATTTTAATATCATGCCTACGAATCAAATCAACCAAATGACGGGTGCGATTCGCATCGTGTTCATCTCCAAAAATATAGGCTTTCGCGCGTCCTTTACTTATATTATTAAAATTATTTTTATAAAAATCTCTTTGAAAATCGAGCAATTCTGTTCGCAAATTTTGAGCAGCTTCTAAAGTAGAAAGTGAGGTCGTCAATTGATTTTTAACCGTAAAAGGAAAAGACAAATCACCATTGACACTCTCTTGCAAATGCCCTCGCGAGCTTGACTGTTCAAATAAAATTCCGATACAGCCATTGGCATCCGGATAAGTAGAACCTTTGCCATAATAAAAATCATCGAATGATTCTTTCGAGTAATACAAGGAACCAATTTTGTCTAATGCTTTGGCGTGATATTCGGCAATTTTGCCGGTCAATTCTTGATTTTTGGGCGGCGTAAGTGGATTGGTACGCGAAGGGATGCCCGGTTGAAAAAAGAAGGTACTGTTTCTACCCATTTCGTGATGATCGGTCAAGATGTTAGGTTTCCATTCATGGAATTTGGCGATGCGCCCGCGACTTTCAGGGTGTTGTACGAGCAGCCAATCACGATTGAGGTCAAACCAATAATGGTTTGTACGTCCACGGGGCCAAGCCTCCTGATGTTCGCGAATCTCAATACTCGCCATCGGGTTTTTGCTTTTGTGCGAATTGACCCAAGAAGCAAAGCGATTGAGACCATCGGGATTGAAACAAGGGTCGAGCAAGACAATCGAATTGCTCAATATATTTTCTATTTCTTTACCTTGTCCCGCCGCCAAATAATAAGCATACAATAAGGCTGCATTGGCTCCACTCGACTCATTTCCATGTACGCTATACCCTTGATATAGCACTACGGGCATGTCTTTGGTTTTGAGAGAATTGGATTTTGAAGCATCGGTCAGCGCGACGTGGTCGGCTTGGATTTGGTCAATGTTTTTATGATTTTCGGGTGTCGTAATCGTGGCAACGAGTAGCGGTCTGTCTTCGTGCGAACGCGCGTATTCTTCAAGTGTTAGGCGGTCGGAAGTTGCCGCGAGAACTTGCATATACATCACAATTTTATCGTGACTGACATGCCATTCACCGATTTGCCAACCAAAGACTTCTTCGGGAGTCGGTACATCAGGATTGTATTTTATATCATCAGGTAGGTAGTACGACAAAGGGATTTGGGCGTACAAGAACACCGTCATACACAAGCATACGAGTGTGTAGAGAAATTTTCGCATAATGAGTTTTTGTCTGCTTTACTGGACTTTGGACAAAAGTATCAAGTATCAGGACTTAAAATTATAACTACTTGATTGTTAGGTACTTGAGTCAAGAAATATATTTTTAAATAAGTTTTAATTTAAATATACTTATGATTAAAAATCAGGCAATTAAATTTCATCTCGGGCTGATACTTGATACCTAATACATTTCGTCCAAAGTCTAATGCTTTAAAAAACTCAAATATACAATAGTTTAATGGTTTTTTAGGGCAAGAATTGAACTCCTCTCTGACATAATCCAATTCTACCCCGAATAATTGAGGTAAAAAAGTGGCTTTGTATTCGTCTCGAAATTTGGTAAAAGTTGAAATTTAGACTAAAATTTGTAATTGTTAGATTGTAAAATACTCCGGAATTAACCATTAATTAATGTAGGATTAATACTGTAATAAGACATTACCCATACATTTGCATTTGATTTGAATACTTGCGTATAAGTAAAAACGATTTAATAAAAAGCGCAAACATATTAAATTGAGCCTAACTATCAAAACTAATTTATTCGTCAATTAATTACTATTAAAAATATCTTTAATGGATTTATCATTTATCGTGATGTGGTTGGGTTTTATACTTGCTTCATACTCGGTTGTTGGCAACGATGTCATTCAAACCCTCGGAACATTTCTTACCTCTAACGAAAAAAGAGTAAAGTGGTATGTATTATGGGCATTCGCAGCATTGGTGATGTGTGCGGCATTAATTAATGGTTGGGTCAACCAAGACATTGATTATGGCAGACTCGACAAATTTACCATGCCCGAAGTCTATCATTGGTACTACCTCCTACCTCCACTTGTGTTACTGACGATTACGCGCGTGGGTATTCCGGTGAGTACGACTTTTATGATTCTTACACTGTTTTCTCTGGATAAAATCCCCAGCGATTTATCTACCATGATGGCAACTGTTTTTGATTCAGATGCCAAATTGGGCGGTATGATTCAGAAATCTATCATGGGCTATATTATCGCTTTTCTGTCGGGTATCTTTTTCTATGTAGCGGTGACGCGATTTACCGAAAAACGCTTCTTGGAAAAAACTATTGAAAACAATGCCCAACGCACAATATGGACGGTACTTCAGTGGAGTGCAACGGGTTTTTTGTGGTTTCAATGGCTTACTCAAGACCTCGCCAATATCTATATCTACCTACAAGGTGGCAATGACCTTAGTACAGGCGGCTTCATCATTTCGCTCTTGATTTTGGTCGGTTTGTTGGGTTATATATTTTATCGTAAAGGTGGAAAGGTACAGGACGTGGTACGTGTCAAAACAAATACTGCCGACATTCGTGCAGCCACTTTTATTGACTTGATTTATGGTATTATTCTCTACATATTCAAGTACAATTATCTTGGTTTGTTTGAAGCCAAACTACCTATGAGTACCACTTGGGTCTTTATCGGTTTGCTTGCCGGACGCGAAATAGGTGTGCGCTTAATGCTGGACAAAAAGTTGAGCAAAAATACACTCCAAATGGTTTTTGCAGACCTCGGCAAAGTATTTTTCGGCTTATTAGTTAGTGTCGTTTTAGTCTTTATTATTAAGATGTTGAGTTAAGTAACGATAGAATAATAAGTTGAGCGATGGACGAAGATGGTCGAGTTAATTTAACAGACGAAAATGATAATTTATAATTTGTTATATTACTGACATTGTAAGGATTTGGAGTTTTTGTTGGGGATGAGAAGATATATAATTGCAAGTGGAGCATTAACTCCACTTGCCTTGACTTTATACTAACGTACTCGCTTGTTTAATTCTGATCTTATGCAGATATCAAAATAGAAATCTATCTAATTACATAAATATTATCACCAAAACTAATAGTAATTTCGACTTTACAATTAGGATAAAAATCTATCTAACTGAAGTATTATCATAACCAATACAAAGTTATATATGTATAAGTATATCGTACTTTTAGGCGGTCTCTTAAATATAAACACAAGAAGAAATAAACCTAACATTATAATTTCTACAAATGTAAAAATTCCAAATAACGTAAATATAATATTACGTGGATCATAAAATACTGTATATAGTGATATTATTATTCCCAGTCCGATGGTGTTGACAAATGCTGCCATTATCAATAACCATTTTACAATTTTATGTATCATTGACATTGTGAAGATTTGTGTTGGGGTCAGTATATCGCATAAAGACAAGCAGGGCATAAGCCCCGCTTGCTGATTGTGTTTTGTTCGCAGGTGTCTTAATCTGTGTCGGTATATGGAGATTAGACTATAGGGTGAAAGTATCCATCTTCGGACACCGTAAAACCCATTTTTTCAATTGCCCTGTCAGCTAAATCTCGATTTAAAAATTCTAATGCGAGTTTTTTTAGAGGTTCTAAAGCATACTTCTCTAAAAATATACTTATTTCTTCATCAGAAATATTCAAAATATTAGCCGAATGTAGTATCAAACTTAATCCCATCAAATTAAATCGAAAATCTACTCTGACATTCTCAAGACAATGAGCAATAAGTCCACCAAAAATAAGTGATTTATCTTTGTATCTAATCGCATCTTCTGCAAAAGACTTACTTATATCCAGAATAGACTCGCTAAATATAATTTTTACTTCTTGTTGAAGCCGAATTTTATCTGATGCTTCATCAGAAATTTTGTACTTACTGATTAAATCTGTTAGTTCTTTCATAGAATTTTATTTAAATTGCTATTTCTCCTGATAATCTTGCACGAACCAATATTTTAGTATGAAATGTAGAGTTTTTTAGAGTAAAATTATTAAGACGATACAGATATGTACCGCCTTAAAATTTTGTCACATTTAAAAATATAGAATACTAATCATAGAGATTCCCTAATAGTAATTTCGACTTTACAATTAAGATAAAAATCCGTCTAACCCAAGTATTATCATAACCAATATTAGATTATATATGTACAAATATATAGTAAATTTAGGCGGTTTCTTAAATATAAAAACAAGAAGAAAAACACCCAACACTATAGCTTCTACAAATGCAACAAATATAAGTAAGAGGATTGTATGATTATATGGATCATCAAACAATCCTACTATATGAGCTAATATTACTCTTCCCAGTCCGATAGTATTGATAAATGCTGCCATTATCAATAAGTATTTTATAATTTTATGTATTACTGACATTGTGAGGAATTGAAGTTTTTGTTAAGGGCAGTTCGGTTTTCCTTATATCAATCTTCACAATAAGATTCACCTTTAGATTTGGATAAAGGGAAGTATTCGAAGTACTCAAGACAATTACCATTTACTTCAAGAATTGGTGATAATATAGATATCGAATATTTGCCACTGGGAATTTCGATGGATTTTTCATGTAAGAAGAATAAATATCCATTGATATCATATATTTTGTCACTTTTTAAAATGGGGTTGTTCTCTTTATCAAACTGTTTTCTTGGTATTTTGTAGTAAAATACTTCTCCAAATTCAGGATCGGACATGAATTTTATAGATAGTGCTTCATCGTTTTTTTTATATAATTCTATTCCTGCGTTTTTACATACAACTTTATCCTCTGAAACTTCAGTTATCTTAAACTTATATAATGAAGTATCTGGTGTAGAATAGGAATATATCGTACATTGCATTGATGCAACATCAACATCAATGATATGAAAATTAATATATATTGGTCTTAGACTGTTGGGATAATACTGAACATAAACTCCATTCATAGCACTAAGTTTTAATATGAAAACTAAAAACATATTCATAATTTACACCTTTAAAATTGCATTTATATTTAGACACTAAAAAGATATTGGAATAGGATACACAAGTACCCCATTCCAATTATTACAATGTATAAAATACATCTATTTTCACTTAACATTTTCTACTGAATCGGTTACATTCAACAACAATCCACCACTTCAAAACCGGGTATATTATCTATAAGAGACTGTCCAACTGACTCGTCAATTGCTGGTATATTAACAAACGCTCCAAAAGGAAAATGCACAGCTAATTTAGTTTGCAAATCAGTTTCCATTAATAGTCGCAATGTTTCTTCTCCACCAGGCATTTTATATGCTAGACTAAGCCCAATGAATCTCATTACTTCAATACTAGCATTGTTAAAAGCTTCAGCTACTAAATTCTGAATCTCACATTCTGCTTCCCCGGGCACCCCGGTTACTTCAATGTCAAAAGAGTAGGCACCTAATTCGAATTCCTTTTTATATACTCCCATTCCTAGTGGTAATCGAGTCCATTCACCGAATTTAGGTCGCCAATCAAGAACTGTTGTTCTATATGTATAAGTGCCTATCTGTGTCAGAGGGAATGACTCACAGCTAAATGGGATAAGAATCGGAACACTAGCATCTACAACGTTATCGCTACCATCAAATTCAACAAGGCAGTAATTATTGAAAGCATTTGAAAAACATCCTTCGAATGTTTGCGATTCAGAGCCTTGTTGAACTGTTCTAAGACACGAATATAGTGATGGGTTTTCACATCTTAGCAACGAATAAGTGTCAAGTAAAGATTCTAAATCCGTAGAACTTAGAACCAGTCCTCCTATTGTAGCTCTAATATATTCATGATACCCTCTTACTAAACCACAGTCCTCTTTATCACAAGCACCAAGATTCTGACTAGCAGTTAATCCATTGTAAACCTCGTCAACTAAAGCAATGTTTTGAGCATTGAAAATAATCAATGAATTATAGGTGTCTCCATCCAAGCCCAATAACGTATTCAAGTGGTTGAGTTTTATTGAGAAATCAGCAAAAGATAATCCTGCAATTGACTGATCACTCAAAATACTCCCATGTGCTTCTCCTGCAATGAGAATCATACGGCTTTTTTGTGTACTGGTGTAGGTGCGCGGGTACGCGCATAGGTCGTCTGTTCCATAAGCGTATGGTTTGAAAAGTGAATAAAAAATGTGATGTTTGAGTTGGCTCGTTACTCAGTAACTCGCTACTCTTCAAGTGGATGTCGGAAATTAGTAGTAGTAAAATAGATAAGACCGTTCCTTGTGTTATGTTTTATAGTCAGGCTCGTGTCTTACGGGTGATTGACGTTCTATTGTTTTTTACGAAATAATTTTTCACAAATATACTCTCCCCTTATACATAAAGCCAAATTTTTCAGCAACTTTAACATATAATGCTTTGCACTAAGATTTTACAACATAATCACTGATTTTTGTAGAATACCAAATAAATGACGACATTTGTAGTCTTAAAACACACAACATGAAAAAAACATTCAGACAAAAATGGGGACGACTTATCCTCGCTTTACTCGGTATTTTTTTGGCACTTTTTGTATTTCGATTGATATACGGATACACCAAAACGATTGATGACAATGCTCACCGCACTCAATTTTTTGAAAGCATCCGTGCTGTCAGTAAGAACTATGCCTCCAAGAAATACCAAGCAAAAAGCAGCGTAAATAATATCCCGACAGGCTTAGACCAGAAGTACGAAAAAGTTGCCGAAGTCAATACCAAATCCACTAAATTTGAATCCGAAGAAGACCTCCTTCGGCAGAATATTAAAACCAATAACGCGCTCATTCAATTTGAACAAAAAAATGGTAACAGAGGCAACCGGCGGTTGCATTTATTGATTGGCGTACCGCCCGAAAGATTTGATTCATTGTATAACAACCTCATCAAAATTGGGAAAGTACAATCCAAACAAATTACAAAAAAAGATAAAACCAATGAATACAAAGCCCTCAATGCTAAAAAGACTTCGCTCGAAAAAAACCTTGCCTCATTGATGGATTTGAAATCGAAAGGCGGTAAAATAGAAGAATATATCAACCTCGAAAATCGTATTCTCGAAATCGAAAAACAGCTTCAGGAACTCGGTGTCAATCTTGGTGATTTTGATGATGAAAACGAATTTTGCACCGTCAAATTTTCGCTCATCGAAGGCAAGGAAGTAAAAATCAGTTTCCTTCATCGCCTTAAAGTCGCGCTCGAATGGACGGTCAAAATTTACCTGCGAATCATGGCGATGTTGTTTTTCCTGACCTTTTTTGCCTATCTCATTTTGGTGATTCTCGAAAAATTAAAAGTCCTTGAACGGATGTTTTATTCTAAAGATTGATGGCTCTACGATAATTTCATAGTTTGTAAACGACAATGTAAAATTGCTTACATTTTTTCTTTCAAAAATAATTGAAAGTTCAAAACTTTTCGGTACATTTGTACGTTCATATATCAAACGGAAATTGATAATATTATGCAAGTACAACCACAATCCGAACTCCTTTTAAATACGCCAAATCTGGACGATACCTTGAAGAGTATTGCGAAGAAAGTCTATGATAATCAACGAATTAGCTTTGATGAAGGTGTGTATTTGTACGAAAATGCTTCTTTGGGTTACCTTGGTACGCTTGCTAACTATATTCGTGAGCAAAAGCATGGTGGCAAGACCTATTTCAATCGCAATTTTCACCTCGAACCTACCAATATCTGCCTTTACACCTGTACATTTTGCTCCTATTCACGCTTAATCAAAAAACGAGAAGAAGGTTGGGAATATACGATGGACGAGATGCTCGACATGATTAAAAAGTATGATGACAAGCCCGTCACGGAAGTCCACATTGTAGGCGGTGTACTGCCACAATATGATGTATCTTTTTATGAAGAATTATTTAAAAAAATAAAAGCACATCGTCCCGAACTACATATCAAAGCCCTCACGCCTGTCGAATATCATTATATTTTCAAGAAAGAAAAAATCTCTTACGAAGAAGGCATGAAGCGTATGGTAGATGCTGGTTTGGATTCGATGCCGGGTGGTGGTGCGGAGATTTTTCACCCTGAAATTCGCGACCAAATCGCTGGTGGAAAATGCGACGCTGACCAATGGCTTCGCATCCATGAAATTCTCCACGAACTCGGGCATCGCAGCAATGCCACGATGTTGTACGGACACATTGAGACGTATAAGCACCGTGTAGATCACATGGAACGTTTGCGTGAATTGCAGGATAAAACAAGCGGTTTTCAGACCTTTATTCCATTAAAATTTAGAAATAAAAATAATCAAATGTCGCACATTGCAGAGAGTACGACGGTGGAAGATTTGCGGAATTATGCGATAGCAAGAATTTATATGGACAATTTTGACCACATCAAAGCCTATTGGCCCATGATTGGTCGAGAGACCGCGCAAATGTCGCTTGCCTTTGGCGTGAATGACATCGACGGTACGATAGATGACACGACAAAAATCTATACAATGGCAGGTTCGGAAGAGCAGTCCCCTACCCTATCTACCCGCGAATTGGTCAAGCTCATTCGCAGTGTGAATCGAGAAGCTATCGAACGTGATACCATATATAATGTCATTCAAGATTATACGGATCATCAATTTCCTGACGAGGAAGTTTATAAAGGCTATGTTGCATTACCCGTTGTGAATTGAAAGCACACGTAGCGCGGCACTTCCAGTCCGCGCACTGTAGCGCGATGCTTCCAGCTCGCGCCGCGTTAGTTTAGTCATACTTACGTATAAACGAGCTGGAAGCATCGTTCTACGATTACGCGGACTGGAAGTACCGCGCTACAATAACACATGAAAGAAATCTACTTTATAAGACACGGCGAAACCGACTACAACAAACGCCATATCATACAAGGCAGTGGCATCAATTCGTCCTTGAATGAAACAGGCAGGGCGCAAGGAAAGGCATTTTATGAGCATTATAAATCGACTGATTTTGAAATAATTTTTGTTTCTGCTTTGCAAAGGACGCGACAGACAGTAACGGATTTTATTGGTGAGAAAATTTCGACTGAGGAATGGAAAGAATTGAATGAGATAGGTTGGGGTGATAGTGAAGGCAAGGAAAGTACGCCGGAAGACCACCAAATTTATAAGAATATGATTAACGAATGGGCGCAAGGTAATTTGGATGCAAGTATGAAAAACGGTGAAAGCGCAGGCGAATTAATTGACCGCCTTACTCAATTTGTAAATCACCTCAAAACACGTTCCGAAACCTACATCCTCGTATGCACGCACGGACGCGCGATGCGTTGTCTAATGACGATTTTAAAAAACGAACATCCTCGCGAAATGGAGAAATACAAACATGCCAATACGGGTCTTTTTAAAGCTACTTTTGACGGAAAAACATTCGACGTAGTGCTGGAAAATGACATAAGGCACTTAGAGTAGCGAGTGAATTTAGTAGCGAGTGTCGAGTTACGAGTAGCGAGTTTTAATAGTGCGCTACTCGTCACTCGCTACTCGCTACTCGTAACTAATTACAATGATAAAAGTCTCAGCAGTTTCTTATTTGAATACTAAGCCATTTGTATATGGTTTGGTCGAAAAAGGCTTAGAAAAAGTGATGGATTTAAGCCTTGACATTCCTTCGATGTGTGCCGAAAAACTCATATCGGGACGAGTGGATTTAGGCTTAATTCCGGTAGCTACAATTCCGAAATTAAAAACGCCACATATTATTTCTGATTTTTGTATCGGTTCGGAAGGTGCAGTCAAAACCGTCTGTTTGTATAGTCGTCAACCACTCGAAACCGTGAAGCGTGTTTGGTTGGATTACCAGTCGCGTACCTCCGTTCAACTTACCAGGACTTTGCTCAAATACCATTGGAAACTTAGCCCAGAATTCCTACAAGCACAACCCGGCTATGAGCGCAATGCCGCTCATGACGAAGCCGCGCTTGTGATAGGTGATCGTACGATTGGTTTGGAAAATGAATATCCCTTTGTTTATGATTTGGGAACCGCGTGGCGAAATTTTACGGGCTTGCCTTTTGTGTATGCCGCGTGGGTTAGCAACCGCCAATTACCTTACGATTTTATTGAGAAATTTAATGACGCGCTTGGTTTTGGTTTGAATAACCTCCGAAAAGTCGTTGACAAATATCAACCTTCAAGCCCTGGTTTTAACCTCAAAGATTACTATACTCAATACATCGATTACCACCTCGACCAGCCTAAGCGTCAAGGACTTGAGTTATTTTTAGATTATGTAAAAGGGAAAGAAAATAAATCGCCTTATTTGGTGTTTTGCTGATTTTTTTTGAGTTTATGATTTGCCATCTATAAAACTTATAAACTAATCACTCAATAAACTTTGTACACTATATAAACCCTATAAACTCAAAAAATCTAACTCACATACCACAAATAAAACATAATCGCCATGCCAGCCGACATAATCATTACCAATATTTGCATGATGCGAATATCGGAGGATTGCCCCTGAATTTTTGCTTCAAGGGCTTTGGTGTGCCCTCTAAGTTCGAGGCGAATGTGCTTTTTGAGATCGCTGATTTCGTTGAGCATTTGGCGGTTATTTTTATCGGCAGCAGTCACCGTTTGATTCAGTTCAGCAAATAAAGACGGGAAATTAACCGTGCTGATTCGCTCCTCCATCTCATGCACCGCACGCATCAGTCGCTCAAATCTCACCATATATTCCTTCACCTGTCCATTTTGGCGATTGTGCATATCATTGATGAGTGTGATCTGCTTATTCATCTCCGTTATAGAGGCTTCAATTGATTCGTTGGTAGAGTTCAGGAAGTTAAGTAATTGCTCATTAGACCTTTCGAGATGTGTTTTAGTTTCTTGATTTTGAGCCGATTGTATGTTGCCGAGCATGAGTTGACTCTTGCGGTCATAGCTTTCTTGCAATCGCTCAATTCGCGTAGCAGCTTCACTATGAAAGGCTTGCGAACGCTCCGTAGAGTCTTTCAAAAACGCATCAATCCGCTTTGTCAAAACGTCCAGATGCTGCACATAATCCCCACTCAAACGATTCATGCCTATCACCACATCCGATGCTGCACTCCGCGTTTGTTCTATCTGAGTTTTTGCTGCTCCTAAGCCTTGAAGATGCTGTTGCAACTCCTCCAAAGCTGTGTTCAATTCCGCTTGAAATATATTATCCATGATGGGAGACGGCAAACGACTGACGGTGAACGATTGACGGCAAATGGCAGACAAGAGAAATGTAAATTTGACATTTCAACCGTCAACCGTTCGTCGTCAGTCGTCTATCGTCAACCGTCAACCGTATAACTTTTGTTTAAATTGTCTTAACCAACGATTGCGAAGTTCCAAATATAGGAGTTCGCCAACTTGATTCATAATATTTTCCAGTTCTATTTTGTGTTGAGTTGTTTTTTTTTGAAACTTAGTGACTGCCATTCGGAAGTCTTCCTCATTCATATTGTACAAATCTTTGAAGTGAATAAAACCACTGACAAAGTCATCTGCACCGGCTTTTAATCGTGCTTTGTCCGACACCTGAATCTCGCCATTTTGCATAGGCGTTTCCAAATAAAAGGTACAAAAGGCATTCAAGAGTGCAAAGACCGGATTGTCGGGATATTGTTTACGCATTAATGTCGTAGATGTTTGTAATTGCCTGATATTCAGCAAAGAAAATTCATTTTTTACACGACTCACTTTATCCATATATTTCCATACGATGTCCAATGCCTTGACAGTTCCCTCTGATGTATCGTTGATAAGATTAGGTTGATGCGCGGGGTGTGCATATTTTTTATCGTAAAAAAAGGCGGGTGAATTATCAAATCTCAACTCATCGGTCGTATCATATCCTTCGGTCATTTTTCGGGCAAGAATAGCACGTTGTGGTACGATTCGGGCGTAGCAAAATCTCAACAAAATTCGCACATAATCCAAGACTTCTACATCCCGTACTTTTCTCATTTCAATGAACTCCCCAAACAATACAGAAGGGTGTTCTTCCTCTATAACAGGTTTTCGATACAGCCTGTCTATCCATATTTTCACATGCTCGCTTGTCTCATATCGGGCGATGTATGCGCATAGCGCATCTTCATATTCGTGTTTTTCTTTTTTTATAAAATGAATTTTAAATACATTATTTTCTTCATGGAAATCGTCGATAATTCCCAATAACAACAAACGCTGTAATGCACGCTGTGTATCTTGACGGCTACGCATTTGATGAAGCAAGTTGGCTGTCGAGCGACTCACTTTGCTACCATCAAGAATATAAATATTAATATGATAGCCTTTATAATGATGACCTTTTTCTTTGTCACGTATGCGTAATAAATTTTCGTAATTCGTATTTAATAATGCAATAAATTCATCTAATGAAAAAGCTTTATACGCTGCATCATCCACTGCTTGATTAAACAGTTTTTCTTCGGGACTGATGTCCATCGTCGCGCCACTATTTAGCAATAATGACATCTTATGCACCACCGCCTCTGCATGAAATAAATAATCAAAAATTTGTTCTACTTTTTTCGACAAATCATTTCCTATAGCAATCTCCATGCTACGCTCCTCCCCTACTTCCATGCTATCCAAAATTCGCGCTATTCCGGGCTGCGATTTACCTTTGAAATATTGACGTATCCAATCATTTAAAATCGTAGAAACTCCTTTTTTTTCTTCTATAAACTGACGAGTCGTATTGAGTATTACCCATATTTTATCGTCTGATAATGAAGTATTTAATCCCTTTCCAGGCAAAGTAGATTTCGACAAATCCATTTGAGCAAAAGGCTCGCCCGATTGATCATTAAGATAAAAATACAATAAGAATCCTGCTGCACGAAGTGCGACCTTTAAACCAGTTTCTACTTTGAGTTTTTCTGTCAATTCATTCTCACCTGTTAGGCGACTCGGTGCTTCTATTCTATACAATAATTCGTATAAAATAGCATACTCCTTCATCGCGCCCGGATGACGACGTTGGTGCAATTGAAGCACTTGCTGAATAGGTGAAATGATGTCTGTTGACATGGTTTATATAATCCGTAGTTTTTAGTTCGCAGTCCATAAAGAGGACTTCGATAATTTATTTTTTTAATTTGAGCAAAAATAAAAAATTACATAAATTTTAAATGTATAAAATTATTTAATTTTCTATATTTAATACACTGTTTCACAAATTTATTTACTTTTTTGAGTATTTCTTTTAAAATGACTCTTCACCAAAAAATCCTTAAATACAGTGAGTATTCGCGTCATTTTTGATTCGATTCATTTCAAAATAAACGTCAAAAAATGTAAATAAATTTATAAAACAGTGTATTTAAGTATTAAAATCTTCCTTTGATTTTTCTTATTATTTTCTCAACTTCAAAAATAAGATTTTTATTTGAATTATTCGTCAATTCATTCATTTCAATATTTTTATTATTATTAAAAATAATATAAAAAATAATAAAGCAAAACGTCATATTAACAAAATATTACACGTAAATAGAGATAAATTCGCACATCTCACAGCAGAACGTCAGCATCTTTCTAAATAAATTTTCTTATCTTGCGAACCGATTAAAATCACTCACTAAAAATTGATTCATCAGACATGAAAAAAAGCCTAACCGCTCTATTTACAGATGCTTCTGAACACGACAAACGCAGCGCAAACGTCATCTATAAAGCCATTGAAAAGAACAATATGGAGGGCTTTGATTATATCGAATATCGCGCTTCTCTTGATGGTCTAGAGGCTTTGAATATGGACGAACCTATCCGCTACCAGTCCGCTTACGTGACGGCTTCCACGATGGGTTTGACTCGTGCTAAATTACTCAAAACCGCCAAATTTTACCGCAATATCGTCGTTAAAGAAAAAGACCAATTTGACAAGGCACTCGAACAGCAAAGAATCAAAGGAGTTGCCAAATTGGAAAATGACATTAAGAAATTAAAAGAGGCAATTAAAGCCAAAGAAGAACAAATCAAAAAGCTGCAAGCCGACATCGAAAAACACGAAGCCAAAACCACTGAAATACAAGAAAAAATCGACGGTACAGAAGATAGAATTCAGGCAACTCAAGCCGGATTTGAAAGTGCTTATCAGAAAATTTTAGACTATATTGATGCCGATATTAGCAATATTGAAACTTACGTTTCGTAGTATAATAATCTTCTCTTTTCTCAATTTGTAGGGACAGCGCATGCGCTGTCCCTACAAATTGAGAAAAGAGGTTTTTTCAAATTATAATTTTACACTTACACTCGGTATCGACTTTCTACACACAACTATTCTCACACCTTCGTCGTTTTATAAAAATAATCGTAAATTTGCTTTGTGCAAAAACCGCCAACCGACTATGAAACGACTGTTACCATATATACTTTTATCTTTATTTATCGCCGTCTCCTTTTGTGCCAATGCTACGCACAATCGGGCGGGAGAGATTACCTACGAACAAACCGACGACCTCTCTTTTCGCGTAACCATTACGACTTATACCAAAACGAGTAGTGTACCCGCAGACCGCGACAGTCTCGAACTCTGCTGGGGTGATGGTGCTTGTGAATACGTCTATCGAGTCAATGGTCCTCCGGGAGCGAATGGCGTGCCTCAAGGACAACCTTTGCCCAATAATATTAAATTTAATCAATATATTGCTAATCATACCTATCCGGGCAGATTTACCTATTTTATCTCCATGACAGACCCCAATCGCAATGGTGATATTTTGAATATCAACTTCCCCAATTCCGACCAAATCCCTTTTCACCTCAGCACAAAACTCGTCATTCTCAATCCTCAATTTCAAGGAACAAACAACACGCCTACCCTACTCCAAGCCCCGATTGACAACGGAAATGTCGGACAACCCTTTGTCCATAATCCCAATGCTTTTGACATTGAAGGTGATAGCCTGTCCTACGAACTCATTGTTCCTCTGCAAGATACAAATACAGTTGTAAACTTATATATGTATCCCAACCAAATAGAACCCGGACCCGACAATCAGATTTTTCTGGACGAACAAACCGGCGAATTTCGATGGGATAGTCCGCAACGGGCAGGTGAATACAACGTTGCTTTTCTCATCAATGAATATCGTAGCGGACAACTTATCAGTTGTATGATACGCGATATGCAGATTACGATTTTGGAGGAAGATAACCGTCCGCCGGAGATAGAAGTGGAGCGCGAATACTGTATTACCGCCGGAGATACACTTGAATTTGACATCATATATACCGACCCTGATTCCGGTCAATTGGTGCAACTCACCTACACCGGAGGACCCTTTGAAGAGGCAGTTAGTCCGGCGATAGTCATCGGAGCGGACGGCTACGAAATGCCGCCCGATACCGCTCGTTTTTTCTGGGCAACTACCTGCGACCACATCCGCGACCAATATTATCAAGTCGTTTTTAAAGCAGAAGATAATTACAATTTTCCGGCTGGAGATTCCATTAATCTTTCTACACAAGAAACCGTCCGTATCAAGGTGATTGCCCCACCACCCGAAAATCTGACGACCGAAGGCGGCAGTGGTCAGGTAGAGCTTTGCTGGAACGCGCCTTACCTCTGCGAAACACCCGAAGACCGCTTTAGAGGCTTCTCGGTTTGGCGACGTGATTGCGAAGGTGGCTTTGAACCCGATTCTTGCACAACGGGTTTATCAGGTTCGGGTTTTGTGGAGATTATGGATAGTGTTCTCGTTGCCAATACAGATACAAGTTTCTGTTTTACAGATACTTCCGTAGAACGTGGGCGTTGTTATTGTTATCGTGTTCTGGCAGATTTTTCTGAAATTAATAACGCAGGTTTTCCTTTTAATTTCGTAGAAAGTATGCCTTCTGATGAGGCTTGCGTGCAGCTTAGTCGTGACCTGCCCCTCATTACGAATGTCAGCGTACAAAGCACCGATTTTGCAAACGGCACCATGGAAATTCGTTGGTCAAAACCCAATCCAGATGACTTAGATACTTTACAAAACGGTCCGCCTTATTTGTACAAATTATATCGCTCGGAAGGTTTTGACTTGGCTGCCCCTCAGCTCATTCACACCGCTACCGCGTCTGCCTTTTGGCAGGCAAACGATACTTTTTTTATTGATAATAATTTAAATACTTTAGAAAGTCCTTATACGTACCAAATCGGCTTTTTTGTTGAAAATGACGACTCACTCGGCGTGACGGAAGAGGCATCGTCTGTCTATCTTTCCATAGCTGCTTCCGACCAAACGAATACACTTACCTGGGAATTTGATGTCCCTTGGGAAAATCAAGAATACACCATTTTCCGTAAGGATGATATGACCACACAGTTCGATTCTATTGACGTGACTACCGAGCAAGAATATATAGATGAAGGCTTGGAAAATTATGTCGAATATTGTTACTACATCCGTAGTAAAGGTACTTATGGTATTCCGGGCATCCTTGATCCGCTATTTAATAATTCGCAAGAGGCTTGCAGCGAACCGATAGATACAATACCGCCTTGTCCGCCTATTTTAATGGTGACAAACGATTGCCCGACCGCAGTAGATTCGCGCCCGGCAGAGACTTTTCAAAACTTTCTGACTTGGAATAATCCGAATAATAGCTGTGCAGATGATGTAACGGGTTACAATATTTTTTATGCTCCAATGGAAGGTGAGGAGTTTTCATTAATTGAGACACATACCAATGCCGAAGATACAACTTATGCACACACACCCGGCTTGTCGATTGCCGGATGCTATACCGTCACCGCCATCGACTCCGTTGGTAATGAGAGCATTATGAGTAATATTGAATGTGTCGATAACTGTCCGATTTACATTTTACCCAATGTATTTACGCCAAATGAAGACGGTAAAAACGATAATTTTGTTCCTTTCCCATATCGTTTTATTGAAAGAATTGAGTTAAAAATTTATAATCGCTGGGGCGGATTGGTCTTTGAAACTTCCGACCCTGACATCAATTGGGATGGTACAAATTTAGAAGGAAAAGACCTTGCTGAAGGCGTGTATTATTACGGTTGCGAAGTCTTCGAACAGCGCTTAAACGGCACTACTCAACGCAACAAAGGCTTGAGTGGCTATATCCATATAATTAGATAAATGTAGAATATAAAATCATAAATGTAGAAGTAGTTTTTTATAAAAAATATTCACATAAAAAAATTTACATTTATAATTTTACATTTTACATTTTACATTTCTAAATACACCATGTTTACAGGAATTATAGAAGTACTCGGAAATGTCAAAAAAATAGAAAAGGAAGGCGAAAACTATCACTTCACTATCCAGTCGGCTATTTCGTCAGAATTAAAAGTTGACCAAAGTATAGCACACAACGGCGTGTGTATGACGGTCGTGGCACAAGAAGCAGACACACACGTCGTCACGGCAATATTGGAGACGATGCAGCGTACCAATCTCGGCAAATTAGAATCAGGCAAACCACTCAATCTCGAACGCGCCATGCTTGCCAATGCACGCCTTGACGGACATATCGTGCAAGGGCATGTCGATACAACTGCACAGTGCATTTCCGTAAAAGAAGCCGACGGAAGCTGGTATTACAGCTTTAAATACCAACCAACCGAAGAACTGCTACTCGTCGATAAAGGCTCGATTTGCATCAATGGAGTCAGCCTCACCGTTGTCGAACCCAGAGACGATATCTTCTCGGTGGCTATCATCCCATTCACCCACGAACATACCACTTTCAAAACCCTCAAAGCAGGTGATACCGTCAATTTGGAGTTTGATATTCTTGGAAAATACATCGCAAAATACGCGAAAGTTTATATGAAATGAATCGTAACCCGGACATTCCTGTCTGGGCTGTAAAATTAACAAATTAATTCTCAATCTCCAGACAAGAATGTCTGGGTTACGTTAATAAATATGGGAAAATTAGGAAATTACGTACTCGGAAAGTGGACAGAAGGTGAGGGCATCGGCAAACCTTTATTCAATTCTGTCAACGGTGAAATCGTCACGATGGCAACGACAGAGGGCTTGGATTTCGGCGCGATACTCGATTATGG
>ENA-ORXR01000698-ORXR01000698.1-marine-metagenome-genome-assembly--contig:-NODE-698-length-41896-cov-11.694326_pt1 | contig 41896 bp, 33 predicted proteins | sample MGYA00237866_ERZ511479 | MGnify/ENA metagenome assembly ERZ511479
CTTAATTCCGAATGCTCAACCCTGCCGTCTCCCAGACCAGTAAGTAAGCGCTCACTTGTCCTATGTCTGAAAGAACCATTTAAATATGACACAGCTTTTGAAAGCGCGGATTATGTTTTTGGATTTGAGGGAAGCCGAGACCTATCCTGTTGCAATAATGCGCCAAACTTGCGGAACGACAATTTAAATATGTTGTGTTTTAGATTTTGAAGCACACATAAATCCGGAGCTCCATGCGCTTTTCAACTCCCCTTAACCACAATGCTTCAATGGAATTTAAAACCCGGGCCCTATCCTGTGATTGTTGTTTTCGGGGGTCAGTTATGCGCGCTGTTTTATTTTACGTCGTTTTAATGTTGATGGGACCTTACGCAGTCTATTCGGACGGCGCCATACGACAAGATTTTTCCCTCAAAGCAGAAACTTTGGTTCCCGCTTTCATGGAAACATCAGACCGTAAATGCACCTCGACCCTGGGGGTTTTTCATCAATGCAGTTTTAATTTTTTGCTGAATGATGCTGAACAAAGTCAGAATTATAATATGTTTGCTTTTGGGTCGCCCGATACAATTGTTCTGCTTAGAGGGATCGAAACAGGTCGATTGACGTCAACGACAGGACAGGAATATCTCTGGAACCGCGTCATAACGATGGCTGTTCTCCTCTGCATGAGCTTCCTGACCCTCATCGGAATTCTAAAATACTTTACGACCAATTCTACGTCATCCGCGTCCAATAATAGGGCCGCACCGAATCCGGCCTATGCAAACCAAACCGCCAAAAGGTCTCAGCACGCCAATACAAATAGGCAGAGATCCAATAAAGGCGGATCTTTTGGAACGCGAAGCCATAGCTAATTTCCTAAATCGCTCCCGAAGATGATTCTCCGGCTACAGGAGAGAGATTTTCTAGGTATTAAAAGCCGAGCATAATTCTATCCCACGTTGAATAAGCCTTCATCCTTTACCGCTAAAGCCATACTCGAGTTACATTTTCGAGGTTGGTCAAATTTAAATGCGGAATTTATTATATCGCATATGGGTCGTTTTGATCCTTCTGGGAGCCGGCCTCCTGTCCGCTTGCTCTGATAGGGTTCACATCTTTGAAGGCGTCGAAGGCCCGACGACGCAAACACCGGTTATTACGGCTGTTGAAGCCGAGCCAAGTCATTTTGGCCAAGGCGATACAAGCCGCTTGGCGGTATTTTTGACGGAAACCGATTCAAATTGGTTGAGCCTCGCGCGGGGACTGAAAACAATTGGCGTGCCGTTTCGGATCACGGAGGATTTAGGCTCCGCGATCAATCATGACACCGTGATGGTTTACCCGCAAATCACAGGGCTAAACCTAACCCCATCCGAGCTGAGTTCTTTACGTCAATATGTTTCCGATGGCGGCACTTTACTCGGAACTAATGTTTTGGGCGGCGGCCTGGCTGATATGTTTGGTTTCGAAGGCATTTCAGAAAGCAAATCCCGATATCTTTTGAATTTCGAAACCGGCTTTGCGGAGACAGCAGAGTTTCAGAAAAAGGGACTGTCGCGCATTAAGATCGGAAGCGTAGGAGAGACGGGCGCTAACCCGGGGACAAATAGTTATATGGGGTCAAAAAACCCGCCTCTCGCCATCTATGAGAATGGAGAGGCCGCGATTATCACAAGCGATTATGGCGCAGGGAAAACCTACGCCTTTGGTTTTGATTTGGGCCAGCTCCTCTCAAAAGGATATAATCGTCGGCAAGTCGATATCACTGAATATTACGCCAATAATTATCAACCGACTCTGGATGCCTGCCTCATATTTATCGAAAACATTTATAAAGCGCGGCCCCGCCCGAGCGTGACGCTTGGAACTGTGCCGGATGGAAAATCCTTGAGCTTCATTCTCTCTCATGACGTCGATTTTTCAAAAAGCCTAAAGAACGCCATTCCCTATGCGGAGCATCAAAACGCGGAATCCATATCGGCCACCTATTTTATTCAGACGAAATATGTTCGAGATTATAATGATGTCATTTTTATGGATGATGAAGCCGTCGGCGTTATTGAAGAATTGGAACGACTCGGCGCGGAGATCGCAAGCCATAGTGTCGCCCATTCAAATGCCATGTGGGATTTCGAAATGGGCGATGGGACGGAAACTTATCCAAAATATCAGCCTTTCGTCATAAATGCAGAGCGGACGCGCGGCGCAACACTGTTAGGGGAACTTCGCGTTTCAAAATTTCTACTTGATAATTTCACCACCAACCAAGAGGTCGAATCCTTCCGCCCCGGTTTCTTAAGTAACCCCAGCAAAATGCCACAAGCGTTGGCGTCTAGCGGTTATAAATATAGCTCCTCTGCGACCGCAAATGTCTCCTTGACCCATTTGCCATTTCAACTGACCTATAATCGGGCATTTTCTGCTCTCACGCCCGTTTTCGAAATCCCGATCACCGTCGAAGATGAGTTGCACGGGCCGATGATTGCGCGCTTGGATCAAAGCATAGAACTCGCGCGCCAGATCGCCGGAATTGGCGGCGTTTATGTCGTGCTCACCCACACGGATGATGTGGATACGCGTCTCGATTTTCAAAAAGCAATGGTCGGGGAAGTAAAGCCCTATGCGTGGATGGGATCGATCCGGCAATTTGGCGACTGGTGGGCGGCGCGCGATCAAGTCGCGGTGGATATACAGGAATTACCGTCCGGCGAGTTTCAACTGCGCTTGCTTGCGCCAGAACCGATTGAAGGCCTCACGCTTGAGCTGAATGACGAGTTTGACATCGCAGAATCCTCAATGCCTATGGCCGCACTTGAGCGCCGCGATAAGGATATTCTGATAAACCGCCTGACAGGCGCGCAAACCATTACACTTCGCAGAGTCCCCTAATGCACAGGCGGGATGATGATTTCGTTGTTCTCATCCAAAAGCACGACATTGGGCGCGTAATTACGGGCTTTTTCGGCTTCCATTTGGCAATAGGTGATGATGATAATTTTATCGCCAAGCTGCACGCGGCGCGCTGCTGCGCCGTTTAAGCCAAAGGTTTTAGATCCGCGCGGCGCTTTGATGGCATAGGTCGTAAACCGCTCACCATTATTGATATTCAAAATATCGACTTGTTCATTCGGGAGGATATTGGCGCGCTCAAGCAGGTCTTGATCGATTGATATCGAGCCCTCGTAGTTAAGGTCAGCTTGGGTCACCACGGCGCGGTGAATTTTGCCCTTCATCATGGTCAACAGCATGTTGGTCCTTCTCAAGTCTAAAAGCCCGGCGCAATAGAGGGTCGCCTTGCTCATCAATTATATAGGGTGGCCATGTCCGGTAAAAAAGGTGGCCTCTTCCGACCGTATGCGACGTTTAAGTCACATTCAGACTATTTAAACTGGCAGATTATTTAAACTGGCAGACAATTTAAATCTTGCAGCTTATTTATGACCGGTCTCTAATGCCCCCCGGCTTCGGCATGTGGATCCAGCTTAAACAGGCGATCGCAATATTTGCAGGTCACCGACGTATCGGCTCCCATATCCAGATAGGTGCGAGGGTGGCCGAGCGCACCGCCTGAGCCTTCGCACATCACGCGGGTCGATGTGACGATCACGACATCGTCTTCAGAAGCAGCAGACGTTTGGCTGTTTTCCATATCGCAATTCCTTTGAGGGTGATCTGCGTATTTTAAAGTTGGACTGGTCCTTACGCCACGTCTAAAGGTCGGGTCAATATGAGCATTCCATCAACATCATCTGAGTCGGCCCCCGCCATTGAAATCAAGGGGCTCAAGAAGACCTATGCCGCCTCGAAAAAATCGCCCGCAAAAACCGCTTTGCACGGCATTGATTTGACGATCCCCCGGGGGTCCATCTTTGGCCTATTGGGACCGAACGGCGCCGGAAAATCGACGATGATCAACATCCTCGCAGGCCTCGTAAACAAAAGCGAAGGCAGCGCGAAAATCTGCGGCTTTGATCTGGCGACAGAGACACGTTCCGCGCGGGCGTCCATTGGTATTGTCCCGCAGGAAATCGCTATGGATGTGTTCTTCACACCCTACCAAGCGCTGGAACTGCAGGCCGGTTATTACGGTGTTCCCAAATCGGAACGCCGAAGTTTGGAAATCCTCGAGGCCTTAGGATTGGCGGATAAGCGCGACGCCTATGTGCGGCAGCTTTCCGGCGGGATGAAACGGCGGCTGCTGATTGCCAAGGCGCTTGTCCATAACCCGCCCGTCCTCATTTTGGACGAACCGACGGCGGGCGTCGATATTGAACTGCGGCGGCAGCTCTGGGCCTATGTCGAGAAGCTCCATGCGGCGGGCACAACCATCATTCTGACAACGCATTATCTCGAAGAAGCCGAGGCACTGTGCGACCGCATCGCGATTATCCATCAAGGCAAAATCGTCGCCAATGAACCGAAGTCAACACTGCTCGCGCGGCTCGACAAAAAGGTCCTGCGGATTTCGCCCGTGGAAGCGCTCGACGCCTTGCCTGACGCCCTATCGGATTTAAATGCGAAACTCGCGCCGGACGGACAGATTATCATCGAATATCGCAGCGGCACTGATTCCGTGACTGGGCTTCTGAACCGCGTCAAAACCTGCGGCATTTCCATCGGCGATTTGCGCACGGAAGAAGCCGACCTCGAAGATGTCTTCATGGCGCTCACCTATGCGGGCGATAAAAAATGAAGGCGCGCGTCCTGCTCTTTGTTTTAGGGCCGGGATTATATGGGTGCGGGGCCGCGATAGAAAATAATCTGCCCGCTATTAAACCCGCTCCAATCGGAGAAACCGGTATTCGGCCGCATATCGTCCCCGGCGATGTCCCGCTCGGCGATAAAGCCGCCCTGCAGGACTGGATAGACGAGTCGATTGCCCTGCTCCAATCCGAAGCTTTTGAAGCTAATTACAAAAGTGCCAGCGCGCTCTACCCGCAAGTCTATGTGTCCAAAACCGAAGACATTATTCCGAGCTCAAAAATGCTGGAACGGTTGAAGACACAGGACCCGGCGCGGCGCGGCTATTGGTGGCCAAAGACCTATGTCGTTTTGACAGGAGAACCTGCCGCGCGTGCCGGCGATCGTCTCGGCTTTGGTTTCAACGCCAGCCGAAAAGCCGCTGCGGGGCCTTTCCCTGCGGATAGCGGGCCTACCCAGACCGGCGAGATAGAATTGGGCCGTTTGCATTTCGCCCGATACCGCAACGGTGATGCAGTCGAAAAATCCTGCGCGCTAAATACAATGATCCATGAAATTGGCCATACACTCTCAGATAGGCCGGATCAGTTCTGGATGCACATCCTCGATACGGAAGACGACACCTCCCCGCCTTACGGCGTCTTTGAGGCCAGTTATTTCATCGGAACAATCGCGCAATGCACCTATCTGCAATCCGTAGGACGTGTCGGCCAAGCCGGGTTCCAATCCTGTCTTTTGACCTTCAGCAGTCCCGGCACCACCTCCCGTTTCAGAAGCCGCGCCTGTGATGATTTCCCGGAAGGCAAACCCATTTCTCCGCAAGGCAGGCTTTCCCCATGATCCGCATTGGCCTTCTCGGCGCATCAAAAATCGCGCCCAAAGCGATCATCCATCCGGCGCGAGCACGGGAGGATTGCACGGTTGTCGCCGTCGCTAGCCGATCCGAGTCCCGAGCGCGCAGCTATGCTGATACGCACGGCATTGCAGATATCGAGACTTCTTATGAGGCGCTCATCGCGCGGGCTGACATCGATCTCATCTATAATGCCTTGCCGCCGAGCCGGCATTGCGACCTCGCTATTCTGGCTGCGCAGCACGGTAAGGCTGTCCTCTGCGAGAAGCCCTTTGCGATGAACGCTGATGAGGCCCGGCGCATGGTCGAGGCCGCAGGTTCGGCGGGAACCGCCTTAATCGAAGGTTATCATTACCGCTTTCACCCCTCGTTTCTGAAATTCGAACAGGTGATTAAATCGGGAAAGATTGGCGAGATTGAACATATCTCCGGCGTGTTTGACGTCCATATCCCCAATCGTGACGGCGAGCTCAGATATATAGCAGAGCTCGGCGGCGGGGCATTAATGGACCTCGGCTGCTATCCGCTTCACGCCATGCGAACCTTGACAGGGCATGAGCCAAAAATTCTGGAAGCCGGTCATGAGCGTGCGGAAAATGGGGTGGCGATTGCAAGTTGGGCGTCAATGATGTTCGGGAAAACGCCCGCGCATCTGGCGTGCAATATGGGCCGCGACGCCATTTACGATAATTCAATCCACGTCATCGGCAGCAAAGGCGTGGCCAAACTAACAGGCTTTGTCCACCCCTATCGCTGGGACCCGCATACCGGATTTGATATGTATGTTGAAGTCGACGGCAAGCGAGATGTCACGACACTCTTGAACGCGCCGGAAAGCTGGAGACGCTCGACCTATGCGTTTCAATTAGACCATGTCATGCGCGTCTTGCCGGGGGACGCAGACCCGCTCACCGCCGGAGCGGACGCCATCGCGACAATGTCCGCGATAGATACGATATTGGCGGCAAACTAGTCACCCTATATATCGAAACGCTTGCGCATCTGCGCCTCAGTCGATAGCGGGCACCGCATGTCCGCGACGATGACATCTGAAAAAACGATCTTGCCCGAAAGCTGGGGCGGAGAGATGCGTGCCTTATTGACCATTGGTATCCCAATGGCGCTGGCGCAGCTTGTCCAGTTCTCGCCCTATGTTGCCGATACGCTGATGATTGGGCGCATTGGACCGGAGGAGATCGCGGCGGCCGCAATTGGGTCCGTGCTTTATTTCGTACTTTGGATGCTGGCCAGCGGACCGATCGCCGCCGTAACGCCGCTTGTCTCGCAAGCGTTAGGACGAAACAAAAGCGAGCGCCGGGATATCCGCCGCACCGTGCGTATGTCCGTTTGGGCGTGTTTCCTCATGTTCCCGCTCATCGTCGCCCTGTTGTTAATGACGGAGCGCATCATGATATTTGCCGGGCAAGACCCGCAGGTCGCCGCCTTTGCACAAGGCTATGTTCTCGTCTTGGCACCGGGGCTCCCCTTTACCTTGGCCGTCATGTCGCTGCGTAATTTTCTGGCGGCGATTGAACGGACCATCGTGCCCTTTTTTTTGGTTGCCAGTGCAGCACTTGTGAACATTGCCCTGAATTGGGTTTTGATATTCGGTAATTTAGGCGCACCGGAAATGGGCCTCATCGGCGCGGGCATCGCCTCGTCCATTGCTTGTATCTATAGTTTTTTTGCCTTTGTCATTTATATCAAATGGGACCGCCGCGCGCGTGATTTCGATTTATTCTCTAATCTATGGAATCCCGACTGGGAGCGCATGCGGGGTCTGCTAAAATTGGGCTGGCCGATTTCTGTGACCGTCACCTTTGAGGGCATGTTGTTTAACGCCGGTGTTTTAATTGCGGGCGCTGTCGGGGTTATTGAACAAGGGGGCTTTCAGATTGCGCTAAACGTAGCGTCGCTGGCGTTCATGATGCCGTATGGTTTGGCGATGGCCGGGGCCGTGCGTATCGGCCTTGCGAGAGGCGCGGAGAATAAATCCGCCGAGCGCCGCGCAGCCACGACGACCATTTTGGCGTCGGTCTTGGCAATAGGCGTTTTCGCCCTGCCGGTGGCCTTTACGCCCGAATGGGTTGCCAGTTTTTATTTTAATATGGACTCAGCAGAGACGCGCCCGGTCTTTGACTATGTGGTTATTTTTCTGCCGCTGGCTGCAGGCTTCATGTTTTTCGACGCCGTGCAAGTTGCTGCCAATCAACTTTTGCGCGGTCTTGCGGATGTGACTTGGCCCATGATCATTACGGGTATCAGCTATTGGACGATTGGCTTTCCCATCGCCTTTTACACGGCGCTCCACACCGATATGGGCGCGAAAGGCATATGGTATGGCCTGACCGCTGGATTGGTTGCCGCCTTTATCGGCCTCGGAATAAGGCTTTGGCTGCAGCTGCAGCGTCCAAATCCGCTTGAGACTTCTGAGTAGACAACTCGCCGTCCAAAAACGCACGGCCTTGCCTATCTTCAACCTCGACGACCCATAAATCCGGGTCGCGGTCGACGGCCTTATTCGTTTTCAATTGAAGGTCCGCCTCCTCAAACGGGCCTTCTTCAAACCAGTCCCGTCCGCCAGTCATACTCATTTGCTCTGTATAACGCATCAGTTTTGGGCCTTGCCGTAGAATAACCCACAGCGCCCCCGCATCCGGATCGCCGCGCCTGAGTACCGCTGCAAATGCTCCGGCGGATTGGGCCCGCCTAATCAAGGCAGCGGCGCGTATATTCGTCTTTAATCGCGCCACGAGATTTCATCCGTCGGACAACAGGCAGCGTATTTTTTCAGCTGTAAATCCATAACTGGCACTCCTCTTGCGTCGTTTACCTCAACTTAACCTTGAGGCATCGGACTATGTTTCACTACCGTACAGTCCGCATTGCGGCAATCGTGACACTGCTTAGCACAGCGGCTCTGCCGCAGACAGGCAATGGTGCAAGCTATCTGGACACCGTGCAACGCGGCGCAAAGACGGCTTATACAATAACGCTGGCTGATCTCACAAACGCGGAAAAAAGCCTGACGACCCGAACATTGGATTGGCAACGCCCGAGTTTAGAGCTCTTCTTTGACCTTCCTCCGGCGGAGCGCACATCGGAAATCGTATTAACGCTTTCCGCAGACCCTCTTTCAACCGTCGCCAGAAACGCGCCGCTCCAAGTTCAGTTTAATAATTCGGAACCGGTGCCTATTAAATCCAAAGGGCGTGGCTTTGAAGCACGCCTCCCCTTCGACGCGGCCCAGTCTCGCGGCCGCCGAAACGTTATCCGTATCACTTACCCCGTCCCGAACGGCGCAGACTGCGTTGCACCGGCGCATGGCGCATGGTCTGTTGATTTGGCAGCGTCCACCATTCGGACGCGCGGCCGGGCCCTCAAGCGCCATATGACCCTGACCGAGGTCTCCGAATATCTCGCGCAACCCGGGCTGTCTCCGAAAAAGGTCGGACTCATTGCGAGCGGTCCTGCGGCGACCGACATGCAAGCCCTTGCCGCGCAAGGCATGGCGCTGCGTATGCCAAATATTCCTGATTTTTCGGTGAGCCGGCGCGGCAATGACTTTAACGTCATTATGGTCAAACGCTCTCAACTGGCCTCCGTTACGGACGAGCCGATGATCCTAAACTCCAAGGGCGCCCGAATTTATGTCCCGCGCGGGAGGCCGACGCAGCTGATTTTCACGGCTGATACTGATGCTGAACTTGTGCAGATGCTGAAAGTCTTTACGATTCGGCGTTTCCCAATCACAAGCCGCCCAATCACGAGCTTGGGTGAGATAGATTTACAAAAACGGTTGGGCAGCGACACGATTAAAGTCGGCAAGAAGACGGCGCTCATGGATCTGGCCGTAGCGACCGATATTGCAGCCGAAGCACAAAGTTATAGATTTGGAGTTGAGGACCCTGTTGCAACCAGCGGCGAGATCCTTCTGAAGATCTCCTCGATGAATGATTTGTCGGATAAGTCACGTCTCCGCGTTGCTTTAAACGGTGAGGTTCTGGGGGCCGCCAAACTCGATAAGAAGCGGAAATCCGTTGCTTTTCCAATTGCGCGCGGAACACTAAATGCGACATCTAATGTTTTGAACATTGTTCCGGATTTGGAGCCATTGACGGGCTATGAGTGTCCCCCGGTGGAAAGCCTACGGCCAAGTTTCTCAATTGCCGAAAGCTCTCGCCTGACCTTGAAAAAGGCGGCGAATTCTCCTGTAACGGAGCTCTCGAAGTTTACCTCAACCGGAAGTCTGTTTGCCAGTTATGAGAGCTATATCGCGCTTCCTAAAAATACGGGTGACTTTCAAGCGTCTCTGAGAATTTTAGGCCGCATGGCAAAATCTTCCGGCTACGGCATAACCCTGGCCGATTATTCGCGGTCAGGAAATATAGGCACTGACAAGCATCGTCTTTTCATTGGTCCCTCCTATATGGTGAAGAACCACCTATCGGGCGCGCCGCAGGCCCTTCGGGAAGCGATGGCCGGACAATCAAGTACAGGTGATAACCTCCTGCAGGCCAACTTTGAACGATATGCCAGCGCCGGGTCTTTAGATGACGCTGTTAAGCTTGCGGCCGCGCAGGCCGCCCCGCGCAAGATCATGCGCGGCGGTGTTGCCGCACTCTATGGGTCAGGCAACGGAAAACTAACGGGCGTAATTTCATCCGCGCCGGGTCAAAGTTTCGTGCTATCCAGCGACAGCCTTGTAAACCTAAGCCATTGGACGGCACTGCAAGGCGGCGTTGCGCGTTGGACATCCTCGTCCGTTGTCATGGCGCAAACCCCGCCATCCGATTCAAACATTCGTTTGCCGCTCACCGGAAAGCGTTTTGAGCTTCCCGAGATAGGAATAGCCTCCGTAGATTTTCGAGACATATCTTTGCGCGAGATCGACTGGCCGGAAATTGACTGGCCGGAAATTGACTGGCTTGACTTTGACATGCCGGATTTTGAAATACCTCGGGTCAGCCTGCCTGAATTTAAGTGGCCGTCCTTTAACTTCGGGTCCGCTGAAAACTCAGCCGTTATAGAACCAACCCCAATGATCCGCGAGGTCTCCGCGCCGCGGATCTCGCAGCCGGTATCGACAGATTACGGACAAGCCGCCGAAAGCATTCCGCTTAGAGCTGTCAAAGTTCCTAAAATCACGCCGCGGCTAAAACCTACTTTAGAGAGGCCTGTTGCAACAGACGCCGGTTTGCGCGGATCGTTTCAATTTGACGGGATTAAAACGCGCCGCTTCAGTTCATTTGATGAGATCCGGCGCAGCACAAAGTCAAAATGGTTCGCGACGAAACGCTGGGCCAAGGCTAAGTCGGATGACATCAAGGCCAAAGCGGATGAACTTGTGAATATGAAGACGCTGGATGATGTGGCGAAGGCAACGGATCGTTTGCAAAACCGGGTCAAACCTGCCGGTAGCACGGTGAGACGTTCACTGAAGGATAAATTACCGGGCAAAGGCCTCATCCAACTTGGCGACCGGACTATCTCGGCATTTGGTATGCTATTGATCTTAGCGGGCGCGCTGGTTCTGCTTTTGATGAGTTTAGCCACACCGTCGTCCCGCTTGGGCGGGCGTCACTAAGACGCATCATTGGCTTGATACGGAAATTCTCATCTCCGGTTTTTTCATGAGATGAGTTCAGCCCGTCACGCCCGGTCCGGGGCGTGGCGGGCATTTTTTATTCCGGGATCTTTGTTAGTGAACTTTAGTCGTAAGTTTTAGTCGACTTGGAGCGGGAGGATAATTTTGACCCGCGTACCCTCGCCGATAGTAGACCGCACGTCCATTTTTCCGCCATGTAGCTTAGTCAAGGATTGCACGAGGGCTAGACCTAAGCCTGAACCGCGTTCCTCAGATAACCGCGCCGCTTCGCCCTGTGCGTATAAATCTCCAATACGCGCGAGTTCCTCATCGCTCATGCCTGAACCATCATCTGTGACGGATAACTCCAAATCCCCGTCAATGGCTTGAGCATCAATATCAACATGGCCGCCCTTATCCGAAAATTTTACGGCATTAGATAATAGGTTAAGCAAAATTTGGCGCACGGCCCGGCGATCCGCTTGGATTAGCAGCGCTTGATCCAAGTCTAAATTCAGATCGAGACTGACGTCCGCCGCATTCGCTGCCGGTTTTATCATTTTAACGGTGGACCGGATAACGTCGGCGGCGTCAAATGTGTCGTAGTTTAACTCATATTTCCCGGCATCGACTTTTGAGAGATCTAAAACGTCCCCAATAAGGTCCAGCATATGCTGGCCGCTTTCATGGATGAGGTCGGCATATTCCGCATATTTTCCCGGCAATGGTCCAAAGAGGCGTGAACGCATCATATCGGAAAATCCGATAATCGCGTTGAGCGGCGTACGAAGCTCATGGCTAACGCCTGCGAAAAAATGGCTCTTATCCGTGCTTTCTTGCTCGGCCATTGCGCCTTGTCTTCTCAGGATTTCCATTTGCGCTTCTGTGTCGGTGCGGTCGTGAGAATGCACCAACCAGCCTTTTGTCGACAGCGGCGTAATCCGCAAATCATAACTCGCTTCGCGTCCGTTGACGGGAAGAGAGACGCGCACGCCTTGCGCCGTTTTGGTTTTTCGCGCCGTGTTAATCGTGGTCATTAATGCCGCTTTATCGGGATGATCATCGGGCAGTAATCTCGCGAGGTCGCTCGGGACGGTGCCGGAAAACTGGGCAACGCCCGCTTTGTTAGCCCCAATAAGGCGTGCGTCAGCATCATATTCGAATAACCCGCCATCAATGCCGTCCCGCAAAAAGGTTCGCGAAACGTTAGGCACCGGAGCCGCGCGCCGGGAGGCGGCCCCGAATAAAGTCGCCAAACCAAACGCCAGTAAGCCTGCCAAAGCCGAGAGTTTCGTCCAATAGATTACAGCGCCGTTCCATTTCGGCGGCTCAGGAAGATATCCCTGTCGGTCAGCAAAATAGACAATTCCCACGATCAAGACCGCAATCAAGACGCCTTCCAGCACCTTCTCACGTTCAAACAGGCTCGCGAGTGCGGGTATGGTGATGAAGAGCAAAGCCATCGGGAAAAAACCCAATGTCAGGCAGCCGAGCAGCGCCAGCGCCGCCCAAGAGAGCATTAAGAGGAGCTGCGCCCATTCCCTGCCCGTAAATCGCGCCAGGCAAATGCCGAGCACCGCGGGAATTGTGGCAACTGCGAAAATCGGAAGCAAAGTCAATATATCCGCGCCGCGTAAAAATATTGCGAAGAGCGCCGCGCCCAGCGCAAGCAACCAGACAACACTCGGCAAAAAGACGGGATTCCTATCTATAAAACTGCGGCGATCCGCTTGATGGATTGTAACCGTCAAATCCGACTCCTTTGGCCAAGGGCTAGCTCAAACATTGTGCGCAACTCTCGTTAACCGCCTATTCAAAGCAAATTGGTGAGCTCATGACCATTCTATTCGCGTCTCACGCCCTATTCAGGCCCTTTGCACACCCATTTGACGTGCTTCCCCTGCAGACATTTCCTCCCGCTCCCCCTATATTAGCGGCATGACTTACCCTTCAAACATCCAAGACATGATTGATGATTTTGCCTTTCTCGACGATTGGGAAGACCGATATATGCATGTTATCGACCTCGGGAAAGGTCTCGATCCGCTGCCGGCAACAGACAAAATCGAACAAAACAAGGTGCAGGGCTGCGCCAGTCAAGTTTGGCTTGTCAGTCAGCATGAGAACGATCAGTGGACCTTCGCCGGCGATAGCGACGCGCATATTGTCAAAGGTTTGGTCGCCATCGTTTTGGAGATATTTTCGGGCAGAAGCGCGGCAGAAATTGCCGCCCTGGACGCAAATGATATTCTGTCAAAACTCGGGCTGGCCGAACATTTATCGGCCCAGCGCGCCAATGGTCTCGCCGCGATGATAGCTCGCATCAAACGCGAAGCTGCGGGTTAGCCTTTATACAAAGATTTCGGCGATATCTGCATGACCTGCACCTTCTTTTAATTGCGTCACTTCAAGATAATTTGCGGTCGTCAAGGAAGCTGTGAAAATAGCATAAAGCGTGATGGAAAAAGCATAAGCGATAGTGAAAAACACCATATAAACTGGGTCAATGACCGGCTCGACCGAGGCAGATGGGTCAGAAAAGCTAGGCATGATGGGAAGGAAAAGTATCACAAAAATTGTAAAAAAGACGAGGCTATTGATAATTCCAACGATAAAACTGGAGAGAAAAAACCAACGCTTATAACCTTTCATCAAATTCCATGACCTCCCAAAACTGGCGAGTAACCCTCCCTTTTCATTTACATAAACCGGGCCAAAAATTCCCCACCCATAATAAATAAAAAGACCAGGGATGATTAGGAAAATTAGGCCGATATAATAAGCAACAACAAACAACAGAAGCCCAATAGTCAACGGGACCATCTTACGAAGCGCCTTTCTAGCCAACATTTTGAAACTTACCGGGCGTTTAGTATATTCTGAAAACAAGGCAGCATCAGTTACAATCATCACAAAAACTATACCGAACCACCCGACCAGACCGCTGAAAATTGTAATAAACAATATTAAAGGCTCAGAGCCCTTTTCAACTGCACCCGGCTCGAAGCCAGTCTGCCCTGTGATTGCAACGGATAAGAGTGTAAGCACGATATTGAAGACCACATACACCAATACAGCCAAACCAATCGGTTTTTTCTGTCTTAGGACGCCTTTATAGGTCCGGCTTATGACCCGACCTATTTGATATTCAGGTTTTACGTAGTTCGGATCTTGCCAATCAAATTCATATTCGGGCGCGCCGGGATCAGTATTTGTCATGAAAAGCCCTCTTTTTCTCGCCCTAATGAATCGGTCGCCGGCGGTCTAGCCTTCCAGTTCAATATCCCAATAAAGATAATCAATCCAGCTGTCGTGCAAGTGGTTGGGCGGGAAGCGGCGGCCTTGGGCCTGCAGTTGATGCATGGACGGTTGAACCGGTTTAATGGCCGGGAACATACGCGCCTGTTTTGGCAAACGCCCCCCTTTTTTCAAATTACAGCTCGAGCAAGCCGCGACAATATTTGTCCAACTTGTCTTACCGCCAAGACGGCGCGGGATCACATGGTCAAAGGTTAGCTCATCAGGTGAGCGGCAATAGGCACATTCGAACCCATCACGCAGGAAAAGATTAAACCGCGTGAAGGCCGGAGAGCGGTTCTGCGGAACATAGTCTTTCAGGGCGACCACGCTCGGGATTTGCATTTCGAAATTCGTACTTCTGACGCATTGATCATAATGATCGACGACATTAACTCTGTCCAGAAAGACAGCCTTCACGGCATCCTGCCAAGACCAAAGCGAGAGTGGAAAATAAGAAAGCGGTTGATAATCCGCATTTAAAATCAAGCAAGGATAAGTGCCTTGCCGCACAGGGGCAGCGTTTTTAAGTTCACTCATATGGTCAGGATGCGCGCTCATGCTCTCGCTCCTGTACCAAATTTCTGTTCCATCCCGAAACTAAACTGACTCTTGAAAACGGCTCTCCCGACGTAAAATATCCTTAATCGCAGCCTAAACAGAAAGCCCGGCGTATGACAACCCCGCGTGCCCGCCGTGTTGCACCTTGTTCATTTTACGATTGTCACCGGTTTAAGCCCGAGCCGCTTCGCCAATTTCCCAAGGCGATACTGAACCTGATCCGTGATGAGCGGCGACCGATCCGGAGAGCTTATCAATTGAAGCTCCGAAGCTGTGACCTGTAATTCAAAATCACTCAACAGGGCCGGGGTCCGTCCCGTCAGAACAATGCCGAGACGAATGGCCTCGCCAACGGATGATGCCGCAATGCGATGCTCGCTGTTTAACAAGGTTTCAATGAGCGCGTTTTCCGGCGGTGTTCGCTTTGACCAATAGGTCCGAAATAAGGACAGAGATAAATATGCGCGCTCCACATGCGTCAACCCGGCGACCGGCGCGTAAAGAACACCCTCAAAGACCAATTCTGCGCGGTAATCCGGATGTAAATTCTTTCCCATTCCCGCCAAATGACACGCCGCCTGCAATAGTCTGGCATCTTCAGAAGGCATAAAACTGCTTGGCAATATCGGCAACAGCGGCGACAAAAATCGATAAAGCGGCGGGCCGAAATGTTCGGCTTGAACAAAACCGCGCGCCACATCGCGGCACCCATCAATCAAGGCGTCCCGCGATTTTATCTTATCTGAGAACGTATCCCAAAGAAGACCCTCTCTCAGCCCCGCCACTGAAATGACGATAGACTTTGGCGAGAACCTTTCGATAAGGCGTTCCAGCATTAAGCCGGCATAGGGCAGCGTCTCCGCCCGTTCCTTTCGCATACCTCGCCAATTGAGAAGGTCTTCCACCCCTTCCGTCCATGCCCAATGCGCCAGTTTTTTAGCCGCGCCGACCTCTATCGAATAGCCTTGCAGGGTTCGCATTGGATAATTTGTGCGCTGCTGGTGCACAGAGGCTAAATACCGCCAAGCGCCGCCTACCAGATATAGCGTCTCGGAGCCGTCGAGATAATTTGGCACTTCATTGAGCGCCTTGTCCAAGTCTTCAATTCGCGCCGCATAATCTTCCGTGCCCAAGGTCGATAAGTCGCCGCCGATGGCATCAAATGGCCCCAAAGGTAGAGATACGCCTTGAAAGGGGGCTTGGCCCTTTTTAAAGGCCTGATCAATTTTAACGAGTTCAAGGCTCGCGCCGCCTAGATCAGCGCCGATACCGGCTCGGCGGTCATCGCTGGACAGTAATCCCAAGGCTGCCAGCCTTGCTTCCTCTTCGCCCGATACAGGGGAAATATCGAGCCCGGTTTCCGCCAAGATCGTCGCGACGAAGTCAGGTGCATCCTCGGCGACCCTTAATGCCGCAGTCGCCCCGATGAGCGGCGCGCTTAAAGCTCTCGCGGAAATAATCTGCGAAAAGCGTGCCAGTGCCTCTCGGCACTTTCGCTTTCCCTCAACCGACAATTTCCCGGTCCGCCGCAAATCACGGCCCAGTCCGGCCAAAATCTTTTCATTATAGACGGGCGTAAAATGGGACCCGAAAATATCATAGATAACAAGACGTACGGAATTCGAGCCAATATCGATGACCGCTAATTCTCGGGATTTTTGTTGCACAGACAGCTGGTGTAATCCCTATTTATCCGGTTTGTGATCGTCCTAAGACGCACACTATACAGGAAAGATACTAGCCGACCAGTTTTGGATGAAAAATCTGAGAAATAGGCAAGGTCGAGTCTTCCAGGTCTTTCGGAGCCGAGCTCGCTAACGCGGCGCCGCGGCCGGAAAGCGACGGGTTCTCCATGAAATATTGATGCGCAGAAAACCTGGGCTTTCCTTCCTCAGGCGTGACGCGAACATATCGGCCCGTCGCCTGCAGCTCCCAGCTATTCGTATTATCCAATAAGTTGGCGATCATGATTTGATCAAGCACTTGGTTATGGACCGTTGGGCTTTCTACCGGGACAAGCGTTTCAATGCGTCGATTTAGATTTCGCGGCATCCAATCGGCAGAACTAATGAAAACCAGCGCCTGATCGGAAGGCAAGGAGGCCCCGTTTCCGAAACAAACAATTCTGGAATGTTCGAGAAACCGACCAATTATAGATTTAACCCGAATATTTTCGCTCATACCCTTAACTTGTGGCCGCAAGCAGCAGATTCCGCGAACAATCAAATCGATTTTCACCCCGGCCTGTGAGGCCCCATATAATTTTTCGATGATAATCGGGTCAACGAGCGCGTTCATTTTAGCCCAGATTTGAGCCGGACGGCCTGCGCGCGCATTTAGAATTTCTTTGTCTATATAATCAATCAATGTCTCGCGAAGGGATAAGGGCGCGATGGCGATTTTCTTCAAATCTTTTGGCTCATTATAGCTGGTTACAAAGTTAAATATTTTTCCGACGTCCTCGCCCAAAACCTTATCCGCGGTAAAAAGCGCCAGGTCCGTGTAGACTTTCGCATTTTGCACATGGTAATTCCCCGTCCCCAAATGCGTATAGGTCTGCAATTTGCCCTGCTCCCGGCGGATGACAAGGCTGACCTTCGCATGAGTTTTATAGCCAATGAACCCGTAGACGACCTGGACCCCTGCCCGTTCTAAATCGCGCGCCCAGCGCATGTTGGATGCCTCGTCAAAGCGCGCTTTAAGTTCAACGAGCGCCGTAACATTCTTACCGGCTTCGGCCGCATTGATGAGCGCTCCGACAATCGGGCTATCATCGCTCGTCCGGTAGAGCGTTTGTTTTATGGCGACGACATCGGGATCGCGGGCGGCTTGTTGAAGGAATTGGACAACAACATCAAACTCCTCATAGGGGTGATGAACGACGATATCTTTTGCGGCGATTGCGGCGAAACAATCTCCGTCAAACTCTCGGATGCGTTCAGGGAAACGCGCTTTAAAAGGCGTAAATAGAAGGTCCTGCGGCCCGGTTTTTACAAACTCAGCCACATCTCGCAGGCCCAAGATATCAGCGCCCTCTTCTATCGTTTCGTCGCGGCAATCAAAACGGCTGACAAGGAACTCTCTCAAATCCGGCTGCATATCTTTGTCAATTTCAAGACGGATGACGCGGCCGCGGCGGCGTTTTTTCAAGAGAGTTTCAAAATGCCGTACCAAATCTTCGGCGCGCTCATCCACGGCGATCCCGCTGTCGCGCGTGATCCGGAAAACGCCTGACGTGGTAACATCAAAGTCAGGATAGATTTCCGGTGCGAAGGCCTGAAGCACATCTTCAACAAAAACGAAATTACGCGCCTTGCCGCTTGATTTAATTTCAATGATGCGCGGAACGTTTAGCGGAACCGTAATCACCCCAAACAAAGGATCACGCTTTGGCTTTTCTAGACCTAAAACGATCCCAAATCCAAAATTCGTCAAAAACGGAAATGGATGCGCCGGATCAACGGATAGCGGGGTCAAGAGCGGAAGGATTGTTGCGTCGAAAGTTGCGCGCAGATCAGCCAATTGTGGCCCGGAAAGTTTTTTCACAGGCAGTACATTTATGTTGGACTCAGCGAGGGCTTCTTGAAGCTTGAGCCAACACTTATTCTGGCGTGCTAATATTTTGCCGACGCGGCGGTGTATTTTTTCAAGCTGACGGGCGGGGCTTTCCGCACCAAACTCATCGCCTTGAATGCCGGTTCTGACCTGCTCCCGCAGACCTGCCACCCGGACCATGTAAAACTCGTCCAAGTTGGATGCGGAAATCGACAGAAAGCGAACCCGCTCCAGCAAGGGGACATCTAAATTTTCAGCTTCTTCGAGGACGCGCGTGTTGAAGAACAGCCAAGAAAGTTCTCGGTTGAAGAGGCGTGAGGGATTATTTGGCTTCACCTTTTAGACCTGCATGTTGCGTGTTGATTTTTAGTATGACAGCCGCCGCGCCGACACACAAGACATCAGCCCCGCGAAGCCAAGTCGAAAGACACTAAGCGGCAGCGCGGTTTAAAGGATCGTCCGACAAAATTGTGAAAACACTGAGCGCATCAGGCGCAGAGCGCAAACGGGCCCGGTTTTCTTCGCGGCGTAATTGCCGCGAGACCCGCGCCAAGGCACGCAAATGCGCACCGGCGGCATCAGACGGCGCGATAAGGAACGCAACCAAATCAACCGGACGACCATCTACGCTGTCAAAATCCATAGGCTCGGTCAGGCGCGCAAAGCCGGCAACGACATCCTTAATTCCGTCAATACGCGCATGCGGCAAGGCGACGCCATTGCCCACACCCGTAGACCCCAAACGTTCCCGTTCCATGGCGGCCGCTACGATATCGCGGCCAGCAACGTCTAAATCGCGCGCGGCAATTATTCGCGTCGCCATATCTTGAAATAGCTGTTTCTGGGACACGATTGTCAGATCAACGACAACCGTTTCTGCAGAAAATAAATCATCAGCCATAAAATTTCACTTATTTCACAGATGCGTTTAACGTGGCGTTATAGCCTGAGATACAGCCGCGCCCGAACTATATCTCTCGTGATGGCGCGTAAATATCGGGCAAGTTTTTAAAGGTCAAATAGCAGACTCAGTCCAAAATTTGTTCAAATTGATCTTGAAGGCAAAAAATTACTCCGATTTGGGATCAATCCAGCCGATATTCCCATCCGCGCGTTTGAACACAACGTTGAGACGGCCATGCCGCGCATTATTGAAAACAACGACCCCGGAATCAGCCAAGCCAAGTTCGAGCGCGGCCATACCCGGCGTTAAGGTTCGGATTTTTTTCATGCTTTCAGCAATCACGAGTGGTTCGGCATTTTCGTCATTCTCATGATCATCAGCCTGCTCTTCCGTCACGGGGTTTTCCAAGATAAACATTGACGCCTCTTTGGCTTTGGCGCGCTGGCTATGATCCTTTAGCCGGCGTTTATAGCGTCTAAGCCGCTTTTCTATGTGCTCTAATGCTTCGTCAGACGCCGGATATGCCTCTTGGGCCTCGCCCTGACCTTCCATCGACGCGCCTGACGGTAAATGCACAGAACAAATCGTCTTAAAACCGGACCCCTCGCGCGAGATACTTACCTGAGCCTCCCCCTCACGGTGGATATACTTGTCCATCATCTCCTCTAGTCGGTCCGTTATTCGCTCTCTGAGAGCTTGTGAAACGTCGATACCTTTAGAGGCGATTTGGATTTGCATAGGAGGCCTTTCTGCTGAATCAGGATTGTTACTGTTCCTAGCACTTACCGTTTCGCCGTGCCACAGGCAAAACAATTTCTATTAATATTTGCAACTATTGTGGGCTTTGCGGCGTAAACACAACATGACCACCCCTGTAAATTCTCAAAAATATGACCTGTTAAGACAGCTTCTCATCGTAATAGCATCGCCGCTAATTTGGGTTTTTTCATCACTGGGTATCTTTTTGGAAAGCGCCAGAAGTCCTTCTGATTTTTCGGATCTGACCGACAATATACTTGTGCCCCAGACCACAGCGTTCTCAATTTGGGGTCCCATTTTTTTGGGCATCTTTGCCTATGCTATCATTCAGGCATTTCGCGCGAATCGAACGCGGGCCGTTTATCGGGAAAGCGGATGGTGGATGGCAGCGGGGCTTTGCGGCGTCGCGACTTGGGGGCTGGTCACGGCCTATGCGCCTGATAAAATCGTAGAGCTACTCGCCAGTCTTATCTTCATTCCCACCATGATTTGTCTCGTCATCGCAATGACGAAAATGTGGCGGCGGAAAGCGGAATTGAATCGGCTTGAGTATTGGCTAGTTTTGACACCCGTCAGTCTCATCGCCGGTTGGTGTTCAATTGCGGTTTTCGTCGGTTTAAACGGCTTAGTCTGGAAAACCGTTGAGCCGCTCGGGTGGAGCATAACGGGATCAGCCTTGTCCGTCCTCGGCCTTGCGCTCTGGTTTGCAATCTATGTTCTGCGCCAGAAAGCCCTAAATAAAATCTATGCCTTCCCGGTCATTTGGGGGCTTGGTTTTCTAGCGCTCCGGCATTTCGGACAAGACGGAAATAGTTTGATTGGCACTGCCGCCGTGATTGGCGTTATAGCCGTTGCCTTGGCCGGTTTTATTCCTCTCAAGACCAAGGTGTCCGTGTAAGCGAAGGCTAAAATTGTCCGGGTAAAGCTCGTCAGCCGAAGATATCTGTATCGTGCTCTAAAGGGTCCGGCCCGTAATGATTTGGACCCGGGTTCCCGGGAAGAATAAACCAAATTATATTCGTTATCGTTGCAAAGATTCCAAAAACAGGAAAATAACCGACAAGCTGAAAGACGAGGACGAGCCAACCCGTCTGGCCTAAATCATGGAAGCGCCTAATGTTTAGCATTATGCTTGGCAAAAAATTCACAAGCGCGAATATTAAAATCAAGAAGATGGCGATAATTCCGCTGACGCCAAGCCTAAAATCATCATTCATGATGTCTTCCAAATCATCATCTGTCGCCGACATAATAGCGTCAAAAAGCTGATCCCCGCCATCTGCCATGAAAATGACGATCAACAGAACGCCAATGATAATGGCCTGGTATAATTGCACCCACCAAAAAGCAGAGCGCTGCGCCCTCCCGTCAGCATTTGTGTAATTGCCGTAAAACTGCCTAACGGCTTCTCCGAAATCCAACATCATCCAAATATGTCCGCATCATAACCATAGGGGTCAGGTCCATATTGGTTTGCACCAAGCGTACCCCTTAGAGCAAACCATATTATCTGTGCGAAAACAGTCACGAAAATTACCGCATTTGCGATCATAAAAACGAGGACCAGCCACCCTGTTTGGTCCAAATCATGGAACCGGCGCGCCGCAATGGAAAGCGACGGCACAATATTTAAAATCACGAATAAGGTTGCGATAATCACTACGCCCAAGGGAAGAGCCGGCACGTCGCCGGGCGCCATAAACGTTTCATTATCGACGAGTAGAAAATAGGCCGCTGCCAAAATCGCATAGACCCCTATTTGCATCAAGACAGGCCACCAATATTCGGCCCGCGATGCACGGCCCTGAAAATTGAAATAATTTCGATAATAACGCGCGACAGCCTCTCGAAAGCTAATCATGGACTAAATTTCGGTGCGTGAATAACTATCCAAAGACATCATAATTGCCTTCGTTTTTAGGATTTGGACCATACTTATTTGGCCCCGTGTGACTGTCCTGACACATGAAAATAAGAAGGACGATCGCGTATATGAATAACCCCAAAAAGAACAGAAGCGTCAATACGCCGAACCCGGCCAGCATCGACGATGCATTTCCAACATCGGTCCCAACGCCGAACGCCATCGTTACCGCCACAAAGACGAACACAATAATCGCAAGGTAGAAGCCTCCAACCCACCATCCTGAACGCCCCGTGTCATGGAGACGCCGGAATGTAACGGCTAAGCCCGGAAGGAAGATAGCCAGTCCAAGCACGGTGGAAATCGGTCCGGAATCGTCATATCGAATTCCTAAAGCGGACTCGAAAAGTGCGACGGCTATCGTGACCAAAATTGTTGCCAAGGTCCAATACCAGTATTCGGACCGGCGCGCTCGGCCACTAAAACCCACATATTTCGTCAGGACCGATTTAACGGCTTCAGCCATGTTCATAATAAATTTCCAATATGATCGTTTAGCATTTATCTAAGTCATAACAAATCTGCGCAGAATGTCGACCTAGACCGCGCCGCCAAATCGCTCAGTCCAAGCCTCTATGTCTTCTGTCTCAATTTTCGTAAATAAGACAGGCGGAGCGGAAACCTCTAGGCCGTGAGGTAGCGCGTCCAAGAGGGCTGCGACGTCTGAGTTATCGCCGAACTGCCACGTTCTATTCTTTTCAGGGATGTTCATCGCCTCCAAGATTTTCTCTGCAGCATCCGGAATGATCGGCTGTGCCAAAATCCCAAATAAAACGACAAGGTTCAGCCCGACGCGAACCCCCATTGCGGCTTGGTCGACGTCCGTTTTATAATGCGTCCACGGCGCGGCTTGGGTGAGATATTCATTCCCCGCCGCCCAAATTGCGCGGGTCTCTGCCATGGCTTTGCGAAATTCGCGGGCCTCATAAAATTCGATTAGACGCGGGAGGCGTTCCGCCAATTCCGCCTCAATCCATTTTTCCGCCTCAGTCACCGCGCCGCCCACAGGCACTTTACCGTCGAATTTTTTGACGCAATAGCTTGTGATACGGTTGACGAAATTGCCCAGTACATTGGCGAGGTCAGAATTAATGCTCGCCTGGAAGTCTTCCCACGTAAAGGCCGCATCGGAACTCTCCGGCGCATTTGCCATGAGGTGCCAGCGCCAATAATCGGACGGCGCAATATCGATGGCTTGATCCATAAAGACGCCGCGCTTTTGGCTGGTCGAAAATTTTCCGCCATACCAGGTTACCCAATTAAACGCCTTGAGCTCATCAACCAATTTCCAAGGCTGGCCGCTGCCCATGATGGTCGTCGGGAAAGAGAGCGTATGAAAGGCAACATTATCCTTGCCCATAAATTGCACATAGCGGGTCGCGTCTGCGCCCTTATCCGTGCGCCAGAATGTCTCCCAATCGCCGCCTGTCTTTTCAGCCCAATCCTGCGTCGCGCCAATGTAAGCGATGGGCGCATCAAACCAGACATAGAAGACTTTGCCTTCAAACCCGTTGCGCACGGAACCATCCGCATTCACGACCGGGACGCCCCACTCCAGATCGCGCGTTATCGCCCGATCCCGCAAACCTTCGTCGAGCCATTTCATCGCAATCGACGTTGTCAGTGCGGGCCAGTCGGCGCGGTGCGTTTCCACCCACGCGCGCAGACGGTCACTCATTTCGGATTGCTTCAGATAAAGATGATTGGTGTCGCGAATTTCAACGTCATGACTGCCTGAAACCGCGCTGTAAGGTTTGATGAGATCGACAGGGTCCAGCAGCTTTCCGCAATTATCACATTGGTCCCCGCGCGCCGCCTCGAACGCGCAATTCGGGCAAATGCCCTCGACATAGCGGTCGGGCAGATAACGTCCGTCCGCAACGGAATAAACCTGCTTTGACGTCCGCTCTTCCAGAAATCCATTGGCCTCGAGCGCCAGTGCAAACTCCTGCGTCAGGCGATGCGTCGCCTCGGAACTTGAGCGGCCGAAATAATCATAGGAGAGTTTGAAATGCGCCCCGGCTTCCGCCTGCGCGTCGTGCATTTTGTCGCAATAGTCAGACACGGACAGCCCGGCTTCCGCCGCCGCCAATTCCGCCGGCGTACCGTGTTCATCCGTCGCGCAGATATAGAGCACCTCATGCCCCATCAGGCGCATGGCGCGGCTATAGACATCGGCAGGCAACATCGACCCCGCCAAATTCCCCATATGCTTAACCCCATTAATATAGGGCAGCGCGGAGGTGACGAGAATACGGTCAAATTTTGGACTAGACATGATGCGCCTTCTACCCTTGCGGGCCCGTCATTCAAGCAGAATTGCGGCCTTCCGCTATCGCAGGCGCTTAGCAGAGGCGCAGGACGAGACGGCGCGCGCCTTGCTGCACATGAAAAATCTGCAGACCGCTGCCACAAGCCGCTTGCCAACCCGCAAATCTCGCGTTAAAGGCCGCGCCACACCAGAGTAATGCCCCTATAGCTCAGCTGGTAGAGCACCTGATTTGTAATCAGGGGGTCCGCGGTTCGAGTCCGTGTGGGGGCACCATTAACTATCTGAAATTATTACATTTTTTGGAATTTTCGTCTCTTTGCGAAAGTGCTTATTTTTGCTCTAGGCACCCTATAGGCACCAGATGCGAGCGTGTTTTTACAAGATAGGGTGAATTTCTGTAGAGTTACGGTTTGGTAAGGCAGATCGAACAAACATCTCTTTACGTTAATTCAGAGAATCAATCACACCATCTATGAGATATCTTTCAGCAATAGTTCAGCTTGCGCAAGTACACCTTGGATAGCCTCATCTGCTAAGTCAGGCGGATATCCATATTTCTTGAGAATACGCTTAACTAGGATACGCATACGAGCGCGAGCACTCTCTCTTTTATGCCAGTCTACGGAAACGTTAGATTTCAAACTGTTTAGGAGCTCATGTGCAATAAGCCTGAGCTGTTCATCACCCATTGCCTCAATCGCACTATCGTTTTCTGCCAGTGCATCATAGAAAGCTATTTCTTGTGGCGTTAGCCCCTCTTCTTCTCCGCGATGCCGTGCATCACGAATATCTTTAGCTAATGATATAAGTTCGTTGATCATCTCAACTGTAGAGATTGCATTGGCATGATAACGAGCCACTGCATCCTCCAAGCGCTTAGAAAAGGCACGGCTTTCGATAATGTTTGTCTTAGCGCGCGTTTTTATCTCTCCATTAAGGAGCTTTTTAAGGGCCTCAAGTGCAAGATTTTTTCGCTTCATATTTTGAATGTCAGCAAGAAAGTCATCTGACAAAATTGAAATGTCTGGAGATGTCATACCCGCAGCTTTTAAAACATCGACAATCTCAGATGAGGCTACAGCTTTATCAATCAGTTGCTGGATTGCAAAAACTCTACCTCCGTCCAATTTACCTGTGGCCGTTACTTTAACCAGTGAGGCTCTAACAGCTTGGAAAAACCCGATCTCATCGCGAAGTTTTGCTGCTTCATCACTTGCCCCCGCCAGAGCGTAAGCCGTCGAAAGTTCAAGAATAAGGTTTTGATAGGCACGATGAGCGACTTTACCTGCTTCAACTGAGGCTGCAGTTTCAGATTCCCTTTTTTGCCATTTAAGAACCCAATCAATTGCTCCTGCCAATGCTTGCAATCTTTCTCGAGGAATACCTGTTACACCTAAGGAGTAGTCAAAACCGTGAAATATAACTCTCACACGCTCATAGAGTTCAGTCAGCTTAGCTACCGCCAATTCCTCATCAATTCCGGTTTTATTGCGGTCAGAAGGACTATAATCCAAAAGGGCATTCTTCAAATTTTGCGCAATTCCTATATAATCAACGATTAATCCGCCGGGTTTATCCTTAAAGACACGATTTACCCGCGCGATTGCCTGCATCAAACCATGTCCTCGCATGGGCTTATCAATATACATCGTGTTCATACAGGGCGCGTCAAAACCTGTGAGCCACATATCTCGGACTAAGACAATCTTAAGAGGGTCTTCAGGGTTGCGCGCGCGCTTCGCAAGTAAATCTCTTCGGCGTTTATTCCCAATGTGTTGCTGCCACTCGACCGGGTCAGAAGCAGACCCAGACATCACAATTTTTATTATACCCTGCGTATCATCGTCAGAGTGCCAGTCAGGGCGTAGCTTGATAATCTCATCGTAAAGTTTGACGCAAATTCTACGGCTCATACAGACGCCCATAGCTTTACCCCCGAGGCCTTCTAACCGTCGTTCAAAATGGGTGACCATATCAAGCGCAATCTGCTGCGAGCGCTTATCCGCACCGACTAACGCCTCAACGGTTGTCCATTGCGCCTTAAACTTTTCCTTCTCGGCGAGCGTATCATCTTCCACCATAGCCTCAACTTCTGTATCGAGTAGTGGCTTCAAATCCTCGTTGAGTTCAATACGGGCGATACGGCTTTCATAATAAATCGGAACCGTTGCGCCGTCTTCAACAGCCTTCGAGATATCGTAGATGTCGATGTAATCCCCAAAAATAGCAGGGGTATTTCTATCCGTGCCTTCAACTGGTGTCCCTGTAAAACCTATGAATGAAGCGTTCGGCAGAGCTTGGCGAATGTAATGCGCATACCCATAGCGTTTAACGCCAGTATTCTTATCAATCTTAGCATCAAGCCCATATTGGCTGCGGTGGGCTTCATCTGCCATGATAATCACATTGCGGCGGTTTGTTAGTTTCGGGAAATGCTCCTCGCCGCTTTGTGGTGAAAACTTTTGTACGGTTGTAAATATTACGCCCCCCGCAGAACGGTCGAGCAAGCGTTTTAAATCTTCGCGGCTATCGGCTTGCTCTGGTCTCTGACGGATTAAATCACGACAGAGACCAAACGTACCATGAAGTTGGTCATCTAAATCTTTACGGTCCGTTATGACAACCACTGTCGGGTTTTCAAGTTCTGCCGAACGCACCGCCAATCCCGCAAAAAAGGCCATAAGGAAACTTTTGCCTGAGCCTTGTGTATGCCAAATAACGCCAATGCGTTTATCTCCATTTGGACCGATCGCGCGGATAGCTTCCCGCAGAGCTTTCCTTGCACCGTGGAATTGATGATATCCTGCTACTATTTTGAAAGGTCCATCGCCTTGATCACCAAAAACAGTAAAGTCGCGAATAAGTTCTAAAAACAGATCGCGCTGAAAAACCCCGCGCAGAAGCACGTCAAGTTCCATAAGGCCAGCTGACGGCTCGCTAACCCCATCAATGGTGCGCCAAGGCATGTAGCGCTCTTCCTGTGCTGTCAGAGAGCCAATACGCGCCATCATACCATCTGACGTCACCATGACGTTGTTTGTCTGAAACAATGCCGGAATTTCGGCTTTGTAAGTTTGAAGTTGATTGAAAGCCGAGGTTAAAGTCGCGTTCTCGTCTGCTGGATTTTTTAACTCAATAACAGCAACAGGCAGGCCATTAATGAAGCAGACAACATCAGGCCTTCGATTATGGCGCGCCTCAATGACCGTGAACTGGTTGAGTACAAGCCAATCATTGTTATCAATATCAGTGAAATCAATAAGCCAAACCGTATCGCCTACAATACGCCCGTCACGTCCTCTGTATTCAACGCTGACGCCGTCCGTCATCAGGCCGTGAATACGACGGTTTTCTTCAATAAGATTAGGGGTCTCAGATACGGTGACCTGCTTAATGGCGTCTTCAATAGCGCCTTCAGGTACAGTGGGATTTATAACCCCAAGAGCGTGTCGTAAGCGAGGCAATAATACTACATCCGAGAAAGAGGCGCGTTGAGGCGCAGCACCATCAGGCGCAACAGCATTCGTAGGTAAATACTGCCAGCCAAGTTCCTTAAGTGTCTCAATGCCTGCCTCTTCGACATGATCTTCGCGAAAGCCCGTCATTTTTTATCCATTTCAAGACCAAAGAGCCTCTGTAGATCAGGTACATTTTCTATTATTTCCTGCTGTTGGGTATGGTCAAAAGAAATCCATTTCATACCTTCATCATTTACGCTGTTATAAACATAGACTGCGGTGTCTTGATCAATTTTGGGAGACCCAAGCTTAACGAAAGGAATTGCCTCGCAGACCGCTTCGCTACCAACCATCCAAAACCCTAGAGAGTTGATACGTGCAGGTGTTTTCAATCTAGCAAGGACCTCTTCAAATTGAGGGTCACTACTGGCCAGCTTTTGAAGTCGACAGTCAAAACCTTCTTCACCCAAATAGTCTGCAGTACCAGATTGGACTAGTAAACATTTTCTAAAAAATGGTGCCGCTATTGCGTAAGTTTCACGAAGAATATTCTCAAGTTCTTTGAGTCGCGCCTTTGCATCCTGCTCTTTGATTAACCCACCATGACTTTTGGAGTTCCTAAACTCTTTAGCCTCTTCAAGAAAAACCCGAATGCCCCTTAATACTACAACTGATTTAGCCCCTTCAACAATTGAAGAGCCTGCTGTAACTTTAGCAGTGTTTAGTTTAACTGGGTTATCAAGCGTTGAAGAGATTGCTTTTAAACTACCTGCAGCGACACTAATCCAAAAATTGAAATCTGTTTTTAATATCGTAGAGCCACCCGATGGCTTTAACCACTTTAACAACAACACATCAGATTCTTCATGAAGTTTCTGTGCATACGAAGTTCCAAGCATTGCAGTAAACACAGCTAGCACTTCAAAAAAATGTAACAGAGCTTCATATTGCATAATAGCTGAACTGCTATTTTTATAACGTCGATAAACTGTAGCTAACGGATACGGTAGCTCACGCCACCAAAGGTCAATTTTTTTATCAAGATCAACGGCTGAGTACATTTCTGAAATAAGTAATTCAGCATCAGGCAGGCCTTTCCAGTCTGAATTTAAATCACCCTGAATATTGTCCAAGCTCGATTTCAAAGCATTAATTTTTGACCTTACCAAAACTAACCTATTTTGTACTGACAAGCTTGGTAAAGTAATGCGAAGACTTGGTATGGACTTTCGATTCAACCTCAAAATTGTCGTACCAGTGCTCATCCGTTCACGTTCTAGTTTACCAAAAGATGAGTTCAATACTTGAACAATATAGCGCGGGTTTGCCTTCGTCGCATCAATACCCACAAAGTAGGTTGCTTTGGATTTCACAGTTAGTTCATCTAGCGTGGCGGCTGCTTTACTTGCAATATATTCAGGTAAATAAATGTGTGACCCTACACTTTCGCCTACCTTATCCGCCTTAACAATGCCTTCAGAGCTAATTAGCTCACTGAGCTCGATCAACTCAAATTCGCCCTTCGGCAACATCTTTTTTATGTTTTGCTCTGCCTCAACTTGGGCAAAAGTGATATCTTTTTCTGCGTCTACCCATCGCCACAAATTCCCACCGCGTTTTTTGGCAGGTTCTGAAAGCGATTGTGCTATTTGCTGATGTGCATTGAAATCTCGCAAGGAGCCAATCATCTTCTGTTTCGACTTTGTCCGCCTAAAAATCATCAGTGCGCCAGCGATAGAGGAAAGACTTGAAAAAGCGCCCGGCGGTACGTCAAGGGCAGCCAAAATAAATAGACCTTCCTTTTCGAGTTCTTCAATGAATGCTATTTTTTTTCTATCAAAAAATACATTGCGTGTTGTTAGCCAGCATAAATAACCTTCAGATGAAACGAATTTGGCTGATGATAAGACGGCTTCTTGATCAACTGTTTTACCAGACGTAGACTTAACGTTTATCGGTGGGTCACAAATCACAATGTCCTGATTTGCATGCGACTCAGCATTATAATCCGCAACTTGCGATCCAGCAGGTAACAAACCCCGAAACAATTCCGCGAACTGATTATGATATGACGTGTAGGTCAAATTGAAATGTGCACTTTGATCCAGTTGCCTCACGACCAACGAGGAGCCAAATGCGCCGAATTCAAAAACTGTCTCGGCCTCTATAGCTTTTAAGAATGCGTTGAAAAATGATTGTAAAATATCTGGAGACTTTGCTTTTGACCGATCTAAACGCGACCCTCTGAGCAAAACAGAGTTCGCGAGGTCAAGCGTTTGGGAAATCGTTAAGTTATGCCTGTCTCTAATTGACAATAAATCCGACTCATCAGGAAGAGTCCCTTTGATACGAAAGCTATCTATCTCGCGCCAAATTTTGTCAGACAGATAACTCACGATCCCTCGCCTAACTTTAGGTTTATTTTGGTCACTCTTGATGGGTAAATATGACCTTGAAGGAAGACGCTCATATGAGATCTTCCTCTGTTAGTTTTCTGACTTCCCAAACCGTACAAGCAAGCTTAGTTAAAAACTTTTGGCGACCATTTATTGCCTTTGAATTCCATTCTGAAAACGACTCGATCTTTCTAACAGTATTTGTAATTTTATCCGCAACACCAATTTCATTTTGTTTTGTACCACCTTGACATTTTGTAAGTAGAAATTTTGATTGGGTGAATTTTTTAGTTTTGTGAGCGTACCCCTGTGCACCAATAGAACGATTTATCGATTTTTCTAGAAGCAGCAAATTTCCAACCCGCTCGTAAACCTCCCAATCTTTAGCCCCTTTACCGAATTCTTCGGCAACTGTTTCATCTGCTCCAACGGGATGGATATGCTCAATGTCATTTGAGTTCGACATATAATCGTTCAAGTTTACTCGACCTTCACTTTCACCATACGCCTCTATGTCGATAAACTGGGTGAGTTTGGACAAAATATACTTCAATCTATACTTACGAAAATCGTATGAGTTGACACTTTTGAAGTTTTTGCGGAAATTCTTTCGCAATTTCCGGCGCTCATACCTAAGCGTGGAATCAAGAAATTTATCGAATTCATCGCCTTCAACCTCCCTTAATTGCCTTGAATATAAAACAAGCTTTCGCTCATATTCCTTGCCTTGTGTGTCCGTCATCATCCAGACGAACAGCGTTTTTTCTACCTCGCTTGCCAGTTCCGAGAATTCCGATTGCGCCAGATTGCGGGCAGCTAATAAAAGGATGAGGTGTTGCTTAGTTGATGCCCCACCAAGAATTCGAGTGTCGACCAAGCCTCGTTCAACCCCACCTTCCACATTAAGGCCCCCAAGAAAATTTGAATATGCCTTGGCCGCCGAGAGTAGTTCATTTGCGAATTTTAAGGGGTCGGTAGCATGTCCAGTTTTATCTTGATTGTCCAAGAACCATTTATAAATATCGTCCTCGCGAAGCTTGTTATCGACGCCGTAGGACGCAAGGATGTAATATCTCAGGAATCTAAGTGGCTTTTCCTTAGCTTTATAAATTTTGTCGGTAAGCTGTTTCCAGACAGTTTTCAATTTGTCGAATTCATTTGTCTTGGCGTTCATGAACAACAAGTTCTTTAACAAATCCATCGCGTCTAACCCAACACCTCGGTCATTGATCGTTTCAAAAATCTTCAAAGCACGAGCGACAGTTGGGGTTTCGATACGGATAATTTTTACTTTGTTTGTGAGATACCCGTAGAATCGCTTTACCGATTTTGCATCTCCTTTGAATTGCTCTTTCAAAAACCGCCGAATAGTCTGATAGGCGGACCCGATATTCTGGATAGAGCGAGTGCTGGCCTTGTCAGCACTGGCATGCTTTCCCTCCGCGTATTGTTTTAAAATATCACCAGCATCCTCGTATTGAAGTTCAAGTCTATATCGAGACACCGTTTCGCCAGTATAATCCGTCGAACTTGATGCAATTTGATCTTCCATGTCCTTAGTGATTTCAGCGCCGATTTCTGTGAGCTCATCCCGGATAGCACACAGGGTTAGATATGAGGTTGTTGTCCGTTGTTGCCCATCTATCAGTTCGAAGACACTGTCAGAAGACTTACACACAACAATAGTACCAATGAAATATTCGGGAGCAGAGTCTTTCGTGGCATTTTCAAACTCACCAAAAATGTCACTCAAATATTGCTCAACTTCTTCCCCGCCGTTTCCGCGCTTATCCTTCTCACCCCACACATATTCACGCTGATAATTTGGAACTCGATAAAAGTCTTTGAGCAAGCTTTGCAAAGACATGTCCTGCGACTGTATGGAGTTTTCGGTCATAAGATTCCTCGATAAAAATTCTGTTTCAGTTTATTCATCTGATTTTCCAATTCTCACATCTTGAATCATAGCGAAGTCTGGATTGAAATATCTGCTTTCCCAATCAGACAACTCGAACGCACTCCATAGATCGGTGGACGATACGTTCTCGCCCCGAAACCAATTGCGAATAATATCAGAAGCCTCTTTGGGTTCGACATCGCCTGATTTCTCATCAAATTCAAAACCTTCTTCAAATGCAAGAATTCGACGATAAATACTTTCGACTATTGATTCCCCAAGCGAACTTTGGCCTGGACATCTGCATAACAATTTGAACCATGGTTGAGAGTTTTGTTTTATTATTCTAGAAATTGCTTGCTGATCTAGCGAAGACAGACTTTGTTTTCTCATCCAACTTCCAGTGAGATTAGCAAAATGATCCGCATGAATGTAAGTCGCCCCTAGCGCAGCTGGAATGCCTTGAAATATGAACGCAGTAAGGAAACTCGGAGGGGTGAAGCCATCCCAATTGTGATTGAAGAAAAGATAAATTGGGATGAACCCTTTCCTTTTGGAAAAATTTCGGATGTCGTTAATCTGCTTCATCTTGACCGCGCCATATAAGTTATTTGAATCAAGTCGCTTGGCTTGGACTGCGAACTTTAGATAAAGTCCCGAATTGCTGTCATAAATAAACCAGAGCCAGTCAGCTCCGTTTTTAGACTCATTTGGCGCTTTCTTGACTCTCGTAAGAGAATTGAGATTTCGATTTAATCTGAGGCTTATCGTTTGAGATATCGTTTCTTCATATAGAGGATATCCGAAGGCTATTGCGTCCCGACTATCTTGCCAAATTATCTCGCTTTGTCTTTGAAGCTCACAACAATTTGGACAATTCATCGGACAATACATCAGACTGTCCCAAACAGCTTATTCAGCTCATTCATTGCCTCGCGGATTTTATCTTTGCGAAAGTGGGTTTTAGAGAGCTTGGGTCGCCAGACATCGTCGCGATGGATATCTTGGATGATTGCATCGACCGTTATCGCGCTGCCCCTTGTCCGCAATTCGTTCATCGCGAAGTCAACGGTTGCTAGGCATTCTAATTCATCGTTGTTCTTGTAGCGCAGGTTTTTTTCGACCCAAGCCAAACCCTCTCGCAACTCAAATTTATTAATTTTGGCAATCGCATCGGAAATTTTCGAACCAGGCTTATTGCCCGTTTTACCGTCTACAAATCCTTCGCGAATGTATCGGCGGTCTTGGGCGACTTTATGCCCGCCTCTATAACGTAAGGCCCCGTCGTATGGCCCTGCGGCCTGTTTGGTGGTCGTGGCTTGGGGCAAGTCGAGAAAACGCTTCAAGAAATATACGCCCTTCTGATATCGAAAATTTCCGACCACATGGCCGTTGCTGTCAAAGAGATTTATAATCGCTGCGACCATTACGGCGTCCCGCTCCGTAGCTTGATCAGCGGGAAGATGTTTGCGGCCAAACAAGTCTTTATCTAGTCCGACGACATTGGCCGTTTCGGTGGCTGCAGCAGGCGTAGCATCTCCCACACGCACTTCGCCGGACATGAGTTTGGGTAGAAGGTAGTCGCGCGCTTCGGCCAGTGTTTGGTTTTCTTCTACGTTGGCACGAATTTTCTCAAACAACGGGGAGCAAATACTCTCAAACTGCTCGATCAGATGGAGCGGGATATTCGGGAAGACAACGCTTTCAAATGTCGCTCGCGTAATCGTGGAAAATACTGAACCATGAGCCATGTCTTTTAGGCGTTGCACTACAGTCTGCGCCGCAAGGAAAGTGAAGTAAATAGCATCGCTGTCTTTGGGCTTCAAAGCATAGCATGACTGATTGAATGTCATATCCCTCCCTGCAATCGCAAGGTTTCCTACCGTGCCTCTCGCCGAGATGATTGTTGTGCCTTTTTCAATGAGCTTTGCAGAACTACCTTTCAATCCTGCGGGCGTAATCATTTTTTCTGTGGCAAAAACAAAGCAATCACTTCCGCCAGGGGTATCTTTGACGGAGAACCAAGGAATGTCGCCACTCCAGTATTCACCATTTGACGTTTTGGGTGTTCCGCCGCCAACAATATCTATGAAATCGATGAATGAATTCGTATTCCAGCTCACAGGCAAACCGTTATCATCGAAAGTGTCCGGGAATGGGGTGACGACTTTTTGGGCTTTAGCAGAGTCGGGGATAAGACCGCCGAGGATTTTGACGGGGTCGGTTTCTCCATCGGCTTTGCGCCGCGTCGGGCCAAAGTCCACAAACCAATCCTTGAAAATCGCTTGTGCCATTGCCTCAAGCGTCGTGTTCATTTGGCGGTTGAGGTCAATTTTGTCGTCTAAACTCCCAAGTGCCTTTGCTATTTCGTCTTGCTCCGCAACGGATGGGACCATCAAATCTCTTGCGTATACCGCTGCACGAGTTGTCGAAGGTATGGGAGAACCGTCATCGATATGCCCGAGCTTATGAAACTGCACAGCGAAATAAAGCCATCTTTTGTTCATAGTTCGGATTGGTTCAACAGAGTAAGCTGTATCGATTACAGAGAAGTTGGTCTTACAAAATTCAATCCCGCGATAAGCGCCCTTTCTGCCTAGTATGACTCCTGGACCTTTGAAAATTGGATCGTCAGTAGTGCCAACCCGTCCGTTGCTGCCATAAACAGGGAATTGACCATCAGCCTCTTTATACCCCCTGATGGCTTTTCCGTATTTCAATACGACAACGTCTTCCCAAGACTCAATTTTCCAATCACCACTCATGTCTTAGAGTCGATTAAAATTAGCATTAATTTTACTATTCAAGAGGCCTGACTTCACGAACTGCTCTTCTAGCATTTCGCGTAACGCTGCGAACTTCTCTTCAAAATCTGCGCCGTCGTTCTCTGCGACCACTGCCCCAACATAACGCCCAGGGTTCAGAACATAGTTGTTTTTCTCTATCTGTTTTTTGGTCGCGGATTTACAAAATCCGGGCTGGTCCGCGTATAGCTCAAGACCTAACCCCTCCAAACTTTCAGGCCTTGCCCGCCAACTATGATAAGCTCCTAAAATTTTTTTTAGATCGTCATCATCAAAAGCTTTAGTCGTCCGGTTTACCATGTAGCCCATACTTCGCGCGTCGATGAAAAGGGTTTCTCCGCACCTGTCGCGGTGGCCATTTGCGGATTTATCCCGGGCCAGAAACCAGAGGCAAACAGGGATTTGTGTCGAGTAAAACATCTGCCCCGGCAGGGCGACCATGCAGTCGACGGCGTCCACCTCAATCATCCGCTGCCGCATATCGCCTTCGCCGCTGGCCTGTGACGACATTGACCCATTTGCCAGCACAACAGCCGCTGTGCCGCGCGGTGCGAGGTGATGATAGATATGGGAAAGCCACGCATAATTGGCGTTACCCTCTGGCGGCGTGCCGAAGTGATCCCAGCGCATATCGTCAGCCAGACTCTTGCGCCACCAATCCGATACATTGAACGGCGGGTTAGCCAGCACATAGTCAAATTTCAGCGTCGGGAAGGCGTTGCTGATAAATGAGCCTTCATTGTTCCAAGTAATATCGGCATCAATTCCACGAACAGCGAGATTCATCTTGGCCAGTTTCCATGTGGTGTGATTACGCTCTTGGCCATAGACCGCAATGTCGTCGGGCCGCCCGCCATGTTCGCGGATGAATTCTTCGCTTTGCACAAACATCCCGCCCGAGCCGCAACAAGGGTCATATACTCGACCCGAATAAGGCTCCAGCATCTCGACAAGCACGCGTACAACGGAACGCGGCGTAAAAAACTCGCCGCCGCGTTTGCCTTCGGCTCCCGCAAATTCGGATAGGAAATACTCATAGGCGCGGCCCAGTAAATCGCGCGCACCTTCGCCCTCAGTATGCATTCCCACATCAGAGAACAGCATGACAAGATCGCCGATCATTTCCTTGTCTAATGCCGCGCGGCCATAGTTTTTCGGCAACACACCTTTTAGGGTAGTCGGGTTGGCTTTTTCAATCGCCTCCATAGCGGCATCAATCAGTCCGCCAATATTGACTTTTTTAGTGGCTCCGGTGGTGGGGTCTTTAATTTCGAGGTCACGCGCGCGGGCATTGGCTTTCAGGTTCGCCCAACGGGCAATCGGCGGCACCCAAAAGACGCGCTCAGCCAGATATTCTTCGGGGTCTTCGGGATCGGCGTATTCTTCTTCGGTCAGACGAGCAAACATGCCGTCAAAAGCATCGGAAATATATTTTAGAAAAATAAGACCAAGCGCAACATGCTTATACTCTGACGGCTCAAGGTTACCGCGTAGCTTATCTGCCGCTTTAAACAACTCGGCTTCAAAGCCCAAATCTGTGCCTGACGCCACGAAATCCCCTCAAATCTATATTATCTCCAATGACTACAATTCATGCGCGAGTTTGTCATTGACTTATTTGCTGGCTCAGGTGGTTTACTGTTTGATTTTTCATTCCTTTAAGCCTGCCCGTCGGGAGTGGAGCCAGCACAGCTCAAGCGAGCGGCGGGCGGAGTTATTTTTGATTCAAAAATGTTCTCAACACCAATTTCAAAATCTTACTAACCAAGAAACGTAAAAACGGCTCAAATTCGCCTATTTTGGCTCATGTCCCGGCCTTTTCCTTAGGTGCTATGGGGGATTGCGACGAATCCACGTCCCGGCCCGACTCCCTCGCGTCCCGCGAAAAACGATGTGCAGACAATGGCTTAGGCCATTTTGGGCCGCGCCCTTTATCTTGCCCTCTGAATCTCACCCCTAAAACCGCCTATTTACTGGATTTTCAGCGATTCAGATTTTTCAAATTTCGTCCTTATTTCACCGATAATATTAGGAAATAGGACCTCCAGACATCACTCAAAATTTGCCTCTCAAACCAAAGGGAAGAGACAATATTTTGAGTAATTCTCAACAATAATTTTAGAAAATGGGTGCGCTAGCACCCCTGCCTCGCGGCGAGCAGGGGTGTGCAAACGGAGTTAAAAATCAATGCGAGTGGTGCGGGCGCAGGCTTGAAAAGCCGAGCCTCGGTCGTGTTTATTTTTGACGAAGTGCGCTGAGGGCGAAGCCTTAAGCTTCACGCTAATATACATTTCGCACAGGTTCTATTATACATTTCGCACAACATCTAACTTACATTTCGCACGAAAACGGCCCGTTTAAAGCGGGTCTGTGCCTTGATTGAGGATGTCTAAATAGTTTTGATACGCATAAATTTTGTCACGTTTTCGGGCTGTGGGTTCGATTAAAACGCCGACGTCAACAAGATGGTTTATAGATTTCCGTGCTGTTGGCGCACTCATATTAAGGGCCTTTGAGGTATCGCTAACCGTTACTAATGGCTTGGTTTGAACATATTGAAACACCCTGAATGCAGACGCGCTTGCGCGGCCTAATCCGTCTAATTTCTTTTGATCTGTTGCAAATAAAGCAAGGATTTGACGAGCGGTTTCAGCTGCCTGTTCGGATGTTTCCTTCACACCATCTAAGAAAAACTCTAGCCATTCTTCCCATGCGCCTTCTGTTCTTACGCGTTGTAAAAGGTCGTAATAGACATCTCTATGCGTCTTTAAGAAGAGACTGAGATAAAGAATAGGCTCGCTTAAAACACCCTCGTTGCAAAGCATGAAGGTAATCAAAAGCCGTCCTAATCGGCCATTCCCGTCTAGAAACGGATGAATGGTTTCGAATTGAACATGCACTAAAGCGGCTCGAATGAGTAACGGCAACTTACTGTCTTGTTCGTGAATGAAGCGCTCTAAATCACTCATACAGTCAAGAACATATTCGGGCGGCGGCGGTACGAACCGCGCCTTGCTAGGCCGAATGCCCCCTATCCAGTTTTGACTTCTGCGGAACTCTCCGGGCTGTTTCGTACTCCCTCGCCCCTTAGATAAAAGGATGTTATGGATGTCTTTTATGAGTCTCAGAGACAAAGGAAAGCCACCCCGCAGCTGCTCTAGGCCGTGGTTCATGGCCGCGACATAATTTGAAACTTCTTGCACATCATCGAGCGGAACGCCTGGGGCTTCGTCACTTTCAAACAAAAGAAGGTCTGATAATGATGATTGTGTGCCTTCAATTTGCGACGATAAAAGCGCTTCTTTACGGATGTACATATATAAGAAAAGCGGGGTGTCTGGCAGGATTGACGCAACACCGTCCAAACGTCCCAACGCTCGATTTGCATCAGCCATCAGACCTAATAATGGTTCAATCTCAATCTCAGGGACGGGCGGCAAGGCGTTAGGCACATAAGCGCGAACGCTCTCGCCTGTTACATTCGTAACGACATACTTGCCGACGCGGTTATCCTTTTTTATGTCCCTCACTTAAGTCATGAACCTTTCTTAGCGATTCCCCTTAAGAAAGGATAACGCATTATCCTTTCTTAGTGAAGCCTCTTATGAAAGGATAGCATTTGAGCCAATCTAGCTATTATCACTCGTAATCGCATCCATCTGGCGAGCCGTTTTCATTGCGGCCTCTGCAATCACATCTGAATATAGATGAGCGTAACGCTCGGTAGACTTAGTGCTCTTATGTCCAAGCAACGCACCGACGATTGGCAAGGACAAATTTTGCGACACAGCAAGGCTTGCATATGTATGACGCAGGTCGTGCAGACGCACATCATCCAAATCTGCAATCTTACGGACAAAGCGCCAAGGTTTTTGTATATTGACCAAATGACTGCCTCGGCGTTGACCTGTGACAACGTAAGGATTGTTAGCCTTAGGCGCGATACCCCGAAGATAGTTCACAGCGTTATCACCTAACCAAACCGTTTTCTTGCCCGTCTTGGAGTCCGGCAGGTTTAGCCGTGCGTTCTCAAGGTCGACAAAACTCCATTCGAGTTTCAAGATTTCACCCAATCGGCACCCTGTCATCATCAAAAGCCGTATTGCGTTAATCACGCTTTGCGAAACGGGCCAGTTTATCTCACATTCGTCTAGGGCTTCATTGAGACGCACAATCTCTTCTTTCGACAAATAGCGCTCTTTGGCGACTTCCTTATATTTCCGAATATGGCGACACGGGTTTTTCCCGTCGGGTAACATTTCCCACTCTTGCGCCAAATTTATCATTTTCGAGAGAAGCGCCACAACGCGGTTTGCCTTATAGGGCTTATCCGCAAGGGACTGATGCAATCGGGCAATATCTTTACGCTCAAGTTCCGTCAGAGGAATCCACCCCAAGCGTGGCCGAATAGAGAGGCGTATCGTGCGCTCGTCCTCTTCTATGCTCTTAGGTTTCTTATAGAGCTTGGCGTAATCCTTCATGTAGATATCGCAAAATTCGCTGACCGTGATGGGGCGGCTTTGACGCTTGCGCACAATTTCCTCGCCCATGGCGTGTTTGGTTTGCAGCTTCAAAGCTTCAATACGTGCGTCCTCCATACGCATTGAATTTGCGTCGCCAATTTTTCGTTTACGCTGCCGGCCTTCGTTCGAGCGGAACTTATAGACGAAGGTGCGATGTCCTGCTTTTGAGACTTTCAAACCAAAACCCAGAATTTGGGTATCCCATAGCCACGAATCCTTATACGGGTCGCCTGTGAAATTGGCGATTGATCGGGTTGTTAATTTCACTCTGCTCATAACGCCTCCAAATCTCTAGGCACCACATAGGCACCAAATGATTCAGAACGATCTTCAGGCGCTACGCGGCACCCCAAGATTATAGCAGAAAAATAAGTGAATAAAAATAAGCACTTACTCAGAGAATTATGACTTATTATGACTTTCTGTGAAGTTCTGTGAACTCCTGTGAAACGGCCTAAATCGAATTTGTAATCAGGGGGTCCGCGGTTCGAGTCCGTGTGGGGGCACCATTTTCCGATATCACGAACCGGATATGTTGTTGAAATCATTAGGTTTTAACTGAACTGACCTTACCTAAACTCTGATTTCCTCAACTTGTGTGACACAACACGTGACACATCATGTGATACAAATGCCAATTATGAACCGGCTCAATCAGTACCATCTTTGCCGTGGGGGTTTCTGGAACTACCATCGGCGTGTTCCAAAAGAGTACCGCGATCTGGACCCAAGAGGGACCATCCGAACAGCGCTAAATAGAGACTCCTTACAAATAGCGAAAGCACACCGTGATGCCCTTGCTAAAGCAGATGAAAAACTCTGGCACGCGCTCCAAGCTGAACTACCTTCCGCAGTGGACGCTTATGAAGCAGCCTGTGCACGCGCAATGGCAAGAGGCTTTATATATATCCCAGCCGAAGAATTGGCGGCTCAAGCCACAATGGGCGAGATCCTTGAGCGATTGAAAAAAATTGAAACCTCGTCACCGGTCGCAACTGCCGAAGCTGATGCAATGCTGGGCCTTGTCGAACCAACGGCGGTTACGATCACAAAAGCCTTCAAAATCTACTGCGAGAAAATTTGTGCCGTTGACCTCAAGGGTAAGTCAGACACTCAGATCAAAAACTGGACGAAGGTCAAACGACGGGCCGTAAACAACTTCGTCGCCGTTTGCGGTGATTTACCAATGAACGAGATAGAGCGAAGCCACGCCAGGCAAGTTTACGACTGGTGGAGCAAACGCGTAAATCCGACGGACGATACAAAACCCCTTCATGCCAACTCTGCCAATAAGGATTTCACCAACCTCAAAACACTCTTCGAACGCTTCTGGGCCTACGAGGGAGATGAAACGCGGGAGAACCCATTCCGCAACCTTCGTTTCAAAAACGTCGTCTACAAAGATATACCGCCGTTTGAACCTGACTGGATCAGAAGTAAAATTCTGGCTCCAAGTATGCTGGCAGAACTGAACCATGAAGCGCGTTGCCTCGTTTACGCAATGTTGGAGACCGGTTGTCGGCCGAGCGAACTCGCAAACTTACGGCCTGAGCATATCGTTCTGGATCACGATGTACCGCATCTCCAAATTCGACCACAGGCGAAGCGAGAACTAAAATCTAAATCAGCCAATCGGGACATTCCGCTTTTAGGAGTATCTCTTCGGGCAATGCAGGCTTGCCCGGACGGTTTTCCTCGCTATCGTGAGAAGAGCAATTCCCTGTCCGCTACACTATCCAAAGCCTTCAAAGCTCGGGAATTGTTCCCAACGAAAGACCACCGGATCTACTCGCTCCGCCATTCCTTTGAAAAGAGAATGCTGGAAGCGGGACTGGATTATGGGCTCCGCTGCAAACTTATCGGTCATTACAATAACAGACCGGATTATGGAGATGGTGGTTCGTTGAAATTCAGACGGGATGAACTGGCTAAGATCATCTTCGAAAACATCGACCTTCGGCTTTAGCGATACCGATCCAGTCGTGACTTTCGGCCTCTTAGAGTTTCGAGTTCTTTTTCAAGCCGATCAAACAGTGGCCACGCGGCGGCACTGTGGTTTTCGATTATCCAGGTCAGCTTACCGAGAGCTTCGCATATTTCGACTTCGGTGCCAGAGTTTTGACAAGTCTGATGCGCGTTCTTGTAGATCATAGTCCCAGTATAGATGTAAACCAAAACTTCCCTAACAAGTCTAAATCAGAGTTTTGCAACTCATCGAAGGCGAAACAAGCCAGACACCTCAACAGATGATCAATTTGCGCGATGAGAAGAGATTTGAAACTATAATCAAAACTAAGTCAAAATTGCTCACATTGATTTAGCAATCATAGTCGAATCAATTGTATACCCCAAGGCTGGCTCTCGGCACTTGCCTGCTAGATAAGAACAAGCTTTCCAATGGATGTTTTTACATCTACCTT
>ENA-ORXR01000699-ORXR01000699.1-marine-metagenome-genome-assembly--contig:-NODE-699-length-41858-cov-4.231014_pt1 | contig 41858 bp, 14 predicted proteins | sample MGYA00237866_ERZ511479 | MGnify/ENA metagenome assembly ERZ511479
CGACTGCAAAGAAAGCGACTGCAAAGAGAGCGACTGCAAAGAGAGCGACTGCAAAGAAAGCAACAGCAAAGAAAGCGACTGCAAAGAGAGCGACTGCAAAGAGAGCGACTGCAAAGAGAGCGACTGCAAAAAGAGCAACTGCAAAGAAAGCAACTGCAAAAAAGACGACTGCAAAAAGAGCGACTGCAAAGAAAGCAACTGCAAAGAAAGCAACTGCAAAGAGAGGGACTGCAAAGAAAGCGACAGCAAAGAAAGCGACTGCTAAGAGAGCAACTGCAAAAAGAGCGACTGCAAAAAGAGCGACTGCAAAGAAAGCGACTGCAAAGAAAGCGACTGCAAAAAGAGCGACTGCAAAGAAAGCGACTGCAAAAAGAGCAACTACAAAAAGAGCAACTGCAAAGAAAGCAACTGCAAAAAAGACGACTGCAAAGAGAGCGACTGCAAAGAAAGCGACTGCAAAGAAAGCGACCGCAAAGAAAGCGACCGCAAAGAAAACTACTCGTAAAAAAGTGACCGCAAAGAAGGCTACAGCTAAAAGAGCAACTGCCAGAGCAACTGCAAAAAAGGTTACTGCTAAAACGAGAAGTACGACAGCTAAAAAGAAGACTGCTACTAAAAGGAAATCTTCAGCTAAAAGACCTTCTATGTCAAGAAGAGCTACTGCAGTAAAAAAAAAGTAGTTAGTATTGTAAAAGTCGGCTCGAAGTCTACTAATGGTAACACGGATGATCTTAGGTTCATTCAAGGTGTATCTAGTAGAATTGAAAGTATACTAAAAGAAGCTGGATACAAAAATTTTGAAAAAATTGCAGAAGCTAAGCTTTCAAAATTAAATTCAGTGTTGACTAAAGCTGGTTTTAAAGGAAATGTTCCTTTTATTAAGTCTTGGTCAGAACAAGCAAGGTTAGCAAGTTCTGGAAAATGGTCAGATCTTGTAAGAAAACAGAAGCAATTGAAAAAAAGCTAGTTCTCAGACATAGCTTTTAAGGTTTGCTTATAACCAAAATAAGGGACAACTGAAATGTTGTCCTTTTTTTTTTGCCCTATACTCTTTATCGAAAAATTTGATATACAACTATAATTTATTTCTGGTGCGGATGATAGCAATTCTATATTTTATGTGACTTATTCCGTTGCTTTACCTATTTTTATGGATTAGGAAGATCCAATAAGAAGATAATCAAGAAAATACTGCTCTTCTTAGTGATGATATGCTTCTGTAGTTTATGCGCACGAACTGATCTACATAATGCATGAACTGCTCCAGCAATAATTAAACCTTAAAGAAATTAAAATTGTCAACGAAATCTATTCAACAGATCAATAGTATACCGCACTCTTTTTTTACTGATTTTGATATATCTTTATTCAAGGCAGGCAAACATTTTAGATTGTATGAAAAATTAGGTTGCCACTTCACTTCTTTTGAAGGTCAAAAGGGTGTATACTTTGCTGTCTGGGCACCAAGTGCAAAGCAGGTTAATGTGGTAGGAGACTTTAACTATTGGGATAAACATACGCATGCTTTATATCCACGTTGGGACGAATCTGGTATTTGGGAAGCTTTCGTGCCTAATCTGGAAAAAGGTACAATTTATAAGTATTCAATAGAAACAAAATCCGGAGAATTTCTTGAGAAGGCAGATCCATATGCCCTGTTCTGTGAGCTGCCTCCCAAAACGGCTTCTATAGCTTGGGAGCATGACTATAAGTGGAATGATAAGAACTGGATGTCTAGTCGTGGTAAAAAGAACCATCACGAGGCTCCAATGTCCGTGTACGAACTTCATTTAGGCTCTTGGATGAAGAAGAAGAATGCTACAGAGTCACTTTCATATAAGGAACTCTCTAAAGAGCTTGTACATTATGTCTTAGAGCTAGGCTTTACGCACGTTGAGTTTATGCCAGTAATGGAGCACCCTTATTTCCCTTCTTGGGGGTACCAAATCACAGGATATTTTGCACCATCTTCTCGATTTGGCACTCCTGAAGAATTTATGCTTCTTGTGGACGCCTTACACCAAGCAGGTATAGGCGTTATAGTAGATTGGGTTCCTTCACATTTTCCTACTGACGCACACGGCTTAGCTATGTTCGATGGCACTGCACTTTATGAGCATCCTGATCCTAAAATGGGCTTCCATCCAGACTGGAAAAGTGCCATACCCAATTACGGCCGTAATGAAGTACGCTCTTTCTTAATTTCTAATGCTTTATTCTGGTTAGATAAATTTCATGTCGATGGACTTAGAGTTGACGCGGTGGCATCCATGCTTTACCTTGATTATTCAAGAGAGGAAGGGGAGTGGTTGCCAAATATCCACGGTGGAAATATGAACTTAGATGCTATTTCGTTATTACAAGAATTTAATGAAACTGTCTATGCAGAGTATCCCGATTCAGTCACCATCGCAGAGGAATCTACAGCGTATAAAGGTGTCTCTAGACCTGTCTTTGCAGGGGGATTAGGATTCGGACAAAAATGGATGATGGGTTGGATGCATGACACGCTTAACTACATGACTAAAGATCCAATACATCGCAAATATCACCAAAATGAAATTACATTTAGTTTAATTTATGCATTCACAGAAAATTTCATGTTACCGCTATCGCATGATGAAGTAGTCCATGGTAAAGGCTCACTGATGGATCGTATGCCCGGAGATGAATGGCAGCGATTTGCTAACATGAGGTTGATGTTTTCTTATATGTTTACCCACCCTGGAACAAAATTATTATTTATGGGGGCTGAATTTGCCCAGACAAGTGAATGGAATATTGAAAGAGGTCTAGACTGGTGGCTGCTACAACATGATCTGCATAAAGGAGTAAAATTACTAATAGCTGATCTTAATAAACTATATACATCCAACCCTCAAATATATGCGCAGCAGTTCTCGAATGAAGGATTTAGATGGATCTCTCAAGACAATGCCGATGATAGCATTATTATTTATAGTCGACATATGAAAGAAGATAAGAAACCTCCAATCTTAGTCATTTGTAATTTTCTTCCAACCAAAAGAGATGTATATAAAGTAGGCGTTCCAGTCAAAGGAATATATACCGAAATACTTAATAGTGATGATGCTAAGTATGGTGGATCTGGAGCGACATTAGGGAATTCAAAAGTAAAGTCTGTAGATGGTCAATGGCAGAATCAGCAGCAGCATATTGAGATTACGATTCCACCACTAGGTGTATCTGTTTTGACTTGTAAGCCCACTTAATCTAACGTTAATTTTCAGCGTGAGGGATATGGATGGGAGCTGACTCTTTACTGGCTAGTGCTTTATAAAGAAACGTAGCAAAGTACCGACTGAATAAGGGGCGTGTAAAAGCCTGACAGTGCCGCTCCTTTGGGGTACTTACTCGTCCAAAATAATTAAAAATTAATAGCTACCGAAATATCTACGAAGAAACCATTCCAAAACGAGGATTCCTAACAGTAAGAATAATATCCATTTAAGATTTATAACAGATCGTGTCTTTGTGCTTTCGTATAGTACAGGTTTCGCATTACCCTTTTCTTTAATTATGGCGGTCAAGCTACTTGTTTCAGAAGGCGCAATCGTAGCACCCCCGTACTTGTCACTAAGTAATTTTAAAAGGGTATGATCTGCAGTTGTTTCGAATAATTCTAGCTGTATGGGACGTACGCTAAACTGCCCAGCAACCTTAAGTTCCTCACCATTGCTGAACGTCTTGGCAGTGTATTTATAATTGCCCACAGCGAGCAGACCTGCGTTAAGTCTATAGGCATTTCCGATCTTATCAAAGGTGAAGTTGTAATTCTTCCCGTCATCATCCGTGACGATTATACTAGCGTCTGGCTCATTGACCAATTCGTAGCTTTGATTGTATAATTCTGCATCAAAAATGATTTGTTCATTCTCATTAAAAATATTCTTATCGAGGCTTGCGCGAAATTTTCTTTTGTCTTCCTTGAGGCTTAAATATTGAACACATTTTCCAAGCAATTCCTCAAATATATCGTGGTTCTTATTTTCTAAGTAATCAAATAATTTCCATTTCCAAAGATTCTCCGCAGAGATTATAGCGGACTTGGCACCATGATGCTCCCCGAAGGTGAACAGTGGATATTTTGTATCCACCTTGCCGATCCGTTGATATGCAAGTACTGAAGTATTAGGGCCTTCCTTGAATTGTCCAAAAGGAGCAAGTAAGGGCGCGAATTTAGGTACGGCATTTTCTATCAGCGGATCTATTTTGTACAGACTAAAATCCGTAGCTATACTAGCCTGCACGTCATTGGTATTTGTAGTATTGCCCGTGATGCTTAGCATATTTTGTGTACTGTTTAGTTTGCCAATATCCGTCTGCGTTCCTACTATGAAAAGTACCGGTTTTCTGTTGTCTTTGATCGCTGAAAAAACTGCTGTAGCAGGATTTTTGCTAGATGGCAATTGATGTAATACAACAAAATCGTAGGCAGATATATTGACAGTTGGACTACTAGCATATTTTACTTCCACTTCGTAATTTTTATTCCTATCTAGGGAAGATTTTATCGCACTTAGGTCCGGATGAGGAGAGTCCGCAAGGATCAGTATTTTCTGTCTCGCATCCAGCACATCGATAAAAATTTCTTTACTATTATTTACCGTGCTGACTTCGCCGGCTACTTTATTTACCGATACAAGGTAGCGCTGCACACCTGCGAGATCTGCATTTATAATGACTTCTTTAGTTGTAAAAAAACTATTTTTTTCTATTCTTAGAGGAAAAGTTTGAGGAGAACCACTGCCCACTTTTTTCACTACTAATTGTGTATTTGTTCCAGCACAATTCTGCGCAGCAACATCTATTTGGATACTAAATTTATCCCCTAAGTAAGCAATCTTATTATGAAAAACACGCTTAATCAGCAAGTCCCTTTTTGGTGTTGTATCGCCCAATGCCACTGTATATATTGGCGCGGATAGCTTCGTACCTGCATATATCGGATTACTACCTTCATTGTATATACCATCCGTAGCGAGTATCACAGCTCCCAAGTTTTGATTGCTGTACTGATCATAAACTGTATTAAGAACTTCCGAAATGTTACTTACTTTGTCCGTATATGAAAAGTCCATTTTCTCACGTACCTCACTACCGAAAGTGTATGATATTACTTCATATTCTTCCGCTAAATCTGCTTCTAATTGACTATAATTTCTCTTAAAATCTTCTTTTTCTATCTCGCTCATATTAGCTAGAATAGATTCAGAATTATCTTGTGCGATAACGATTATAGGTCTCTTCGTTTCTGTAAGGATAGATTTTATCTGAGGTGATAACAACAGCAACGCTAGTAGACTTACTAGTGTCCCGCGAGCTATTCCTAACACCCAATATAGCCATTTATGCTCTTTGAATGTGTCGGACTTGGTGTATAAAAGCACCGCGTAAGCTACCCCTAACAAGACACACAAAATGACATACCAGTAAGGATATGAAAATGATAAATTACTCATACACTGTGTTTAGCACCTTTTATTGCAAGTAATAAAACTGATTATCAAGGTTTTATATAATCTTTTATTCAGCAGGGCGCAAGATATAATTACAAACGCGATTTTAGGCAGTTTGTTATTAATATTTGAATCACCTCTATACTAGTAAATTCAAGTATTTTTTGGGGCTTACGGATTATGCAAAGGGATGAAAAAATCCCTATGCATGATCCGTCGCTATGATACGTAGCGCGGCATTCGCCTTGGTCCTTCCCCAACCCATCACACCTGCCTCTGGACTGCCCCAGAAAAATGGGGCACTACTTCTCAGCGCTAAGCCAATTGTCTGCAAATCAGGGAATTTATTTTAGAAATGAACGACGTGATTTAACACTGAAATTTATTATTGATAGGTAAATGATTAATTTAAACTAGCTTATTTTTTTCACTACTAAGATATCCTGAAACTCTGGGACAGAAAACTTCATAGCTTTATCTCTCCAATGCCCTTTAGCAAACATCACTTGCTCCAAACCAGCCGACGTGATCATCTCCTGTAATTTGTCCGCTGAGATTGCGATGTTAGCGGCGGTAACCTTGGGATCCATCAGTCGAAAGCCATCTCCTGCATATGGAAAGTTGAATTTATCTCGATGGCTTATTTTGTTCTCTAATGCCTTATCATAAACAAAACAGGTCGCTAGGCACTGCCCATTGGGCTTGAGCACTCGACATATTTCTTGGAAGTAATGTTCGATTTCCTCTATGCGCATATGTGTAAACACGGAGAATAAAAACGCTGTATCAAACTGCTCGTCTTCGTATGGAAATACAAAATCTTTGGCTTGATCTATATTGCTATTATATAGATCATTGTGAAGAGCAACGTATTGAAATCGAAAATTTGGAAAGTCGGGAGTAATATTATTACTACACCACTGTACTCCTTTTTCTACTACATCAAATCCTTCATAGTTACCTGTTTTATTTAGATATTTTGTCAACTGACTAGCAGTTCTCCCAATTCCACTTCCTATATCTAGCAATTGATGATTTGGCGCTATATGGGTATGTTTAAATAGATGGCTGCACTGCAATTCTCCCTGCGCTATAAAGTCACCTGAACCAGTGTAGATGTCACCACGCGGAGGCTGATACCTCGCTCTTTTACCAGTTAGTTTATCCCATAGATCGATAGGCAAGTAATATACCTTACGAGCAAATAATCTGGCCGAAGGAGATAAAGCGTAATATATTTTGCGTAAGCTCATTTACTCGTTAAATGCTTTTTTTTTACTTATTATATTCAGTTATCTATGATTTCTTATGGTGCTGCTATCAATACTACTGGAACAGTAACGTTGCCTTCGTCATATCTTAATTTAATATAAAATACGCCACTTGTTTGCTCATCGTATTTCTCATAAATAATACTTTGACTACCAGCTGATAGCCTACCATTATATAGGTTCTGAATAATACTTCCTTCTATATCTACCAGAGTAATTTCTACAGCAGATGTTGCCTTGAGAGTAAAATTAAGCTTTGCGGTACTTTTTACAGGATTGGGGCTTATCGATAAACTCAACTGATCATACGTTGATAAATTATCCGCAGATACGCCTATGACTTCATTAAGCTCCACATACATTACCTCATCACCACTCTGTGGATAGTGAGGGATGGCAAGCAGTCCTCTATCCTTAGCTATAGTGATGTCGGCAGGGCTATTTAGTACCCCAGGCGTTTCTATTTCAATCGGCGCATTCATAAAATCGGGGTCAAATTTAATTATTCTTGGAGGTGACCAAGTAGAAATATAATAGTTGTTATCTATATCAGTTGCTATACCATCCATATTACCATAGTCAGTATTGGCTAATATTGATATTGAGTAATCGCTCAAGTCAACTGCCCTTATAGCAGCATTTGATCCCCAGCTAACATAGATTAAGCGATTGTTTTCCTTGTCAAGGTGTATCCCATTAGGAGTGGTCTGCGTATTATTTATTATCACTTCAATACTTGGATTCGCAGTATCAGTGACATCTATTTTTAAGATTTCTTGCTTACTAAAATCTGTGGCATATAACAATCCTGCAGAGTCACTAGTCAAGCCATTTAAAAATTGTGCTCCCGATATATTAATATTCAATTCAGTAGATCCATCTATCAAAGAATACCCTCTTATATAGGTTCCATCTATAGTGTAAAGAGTATTGTTGATGATTTCCATGCCATGGCTAGCCCTGGCATTTCCAAATACAGCAAGAGACTCTTCGGGATAATTCTGGGCAATTATGTTGCTTCCATTTGATATCAAGAATTGGTCGTTCACTGGATCATACTCTACACTCTCTATGTTATTTAGCGTCTGACTATATATAGGAGTCAAATGAATAAGAAAACAAGTAATCAAACATAAGTATTGGCTATAATGCATATTAATATTTAGTTAGTAGTATGGAAATTTCTACATCTGAGCGGAAAGATAATGTATTCTTATTTAGCACTTGCTGGGTGAATGTTTCTCTAGGATAAAAATCTTTAGATCAAATGACTTACACTCTGTGCAGTATATAATTCTTTAGACATAAGCTATTGGATAGAGACACCAAATCATAGATTTATGATATTGCTACCATAGCATGAATTGCGATAAGTCATCGATTTGCATAATTGTTTCAATTAAATAGAAAATAATATTTAGACAATAATCGCAATATTAAGAATATATTTTATATGTTTACAATATAATAATATGATTAAAATATACACATCAGTATATTATTTTGTATGTTAATTTTATTATTAATAGTATGCCTATAATGATTAAGGTGCTGTGATTCTATAGGGAACTTTAAGTATTCTAAAAGCATTTATACCATTAGAAGGGTCAAATTTTTTGATTCTTAATTTTAAATTTTTTTAGATGAATATTTTCGTAGCAAAGTTAAACTTTGACACACAAGAGCCAGATTTGAAAGACGCTTTCGCCGCATATGGTGAGGTTGATTCCGTGAAAATCATTATGGACAAATTTACTGGTAAATCAAAAGGCTTTGGTTTTGTTGAGATGCCAAACGATGAAGAAGCACTTGCAGCAATTGAGGGATTGGATGAGACAGAAGTAGATGGTAGAACAATAGTTGTAAAGAAAGCTGAACCTAGAGAAAACCGAGATAATAGAAATCGAGGTGGTTATAATGACCGCAGTCGTTATTAAGATATAGCTAGTTTAGTTTGAATCAGGGGCTTATGAGAAATCGTAGGCCCCTGTTCTCGTTTGTAGAGCGGTCTTATTTAGGGGCATTCAGAAGCAAGAGCACATCACCACAGCGTAGCCCGTCCCGAATTTCGGGAGTGAATTATTTAGTAATATTCAGAAGTAAGCGAAGCTAACCCTGAAAGGGTTTAATATTATAGCACAGGGTTTCCAACTCTGTGTAAATGAGTAGGGGAGATCAATATGGCGTGATTTTTCAGAAAAAATCATGACAAATTACCGACATGAATTACCCCGTTTTCAATAAAAATTCATGACAAATTATCGATATGAATCACCCCGTTTTCCAGCGTTTGGTTTAGAAAAACGGTGTTAACCATTCCTTTATATTTTACTTATTTCCTTATGCTTGTACGGGACATCCTTCTTGTTAATATCCCTAGTGCGGTGTTAAATCGTGAGGTACAAACGATATTTTAATTATCTAAGTTTCAAACCATGCGTCTGCCTTATCATTCATCTCATCGCGATTTTTATAAAGTTTTTGAATGATAGTACTCATTTGTCTAACTTCTGCAGCCCTAGGTAAGATATTTATTAATCCATGTAGGCTAGCTTCGTTTTGGATTTTCATATCGAAAATTTCATTTACCTCCAACATAGTTACATTCCGATGTCTTAGTATTTTGTTATATATCTTACTGTAGAGTGCTGGACAGTAGGCATTATTTTTTGTTTCTATCAATTGTTTTTTTCTGGCAATATCCAATGTGTCTAACCATAGCTGATGCATTACGGAAAGTTTCGCACCCGACCAGCTTACCGCGGATTCAGGAACTTGAGATTCCCTATCTGCTTCTATTTTTTTTCTGACAGCAAGACTTGGAATTGGTAATAAAAATTGCACTTGCCCACTACTTAAAAAGCTTTCTAATAATGGCTCAGATTGCAGATGCGCTAATTCACTAAATCTATTACCCACCAACGGTGCTTCAATAAGTAGAATCTTATCTTTCTTATTCTCATTTTGGAGTTGCCAAAATTTTATGTAATCGACTAACCATAATCCTGCACTCAATCTTGTACCCGCGTGAGTCTGCCCATTTTTTATAGGGAAAATTGTTTTTAGTTTTGCTGTTTCAAAGGACTTTCTAGCAACATCCCACTGTATAATGTCTACTGCTTTATTTTTAGCTCTGGCTATGGCATAATATTGATTAATATATAGACTCTTACCAGTACCTGGTAGGCCTACAAATACGGCAACTTTTGCCTGATCTGCAAGTGCTTCTATTTGTTGATATACATTGCTATCCGTAGGAATTAATTTCATTTATTAATCTTTTACCTTTTGTAAAAATTTTTAAATTTTATATTTTCTTTATGCGAATCTAAACCATTTCTCTATTTTCTGTGTGCTCAGGACCTAAGTAATCCTTCCCTAAAACTTCGAAATGTTTTCTTCTAAATCAATTGTCAATCCACTGGCAGGGATCCATTGTTCAAAAAGTTATCTAAGTGTACTTCCTATATTTACTGCAGTACCGATATGCTCACGATCTGCATAATTGCCCCACTTTTGTTATGCTATCTGCGGGAGATGTATCTGTTTAAATACCCATTAAATTTTTAGATGGAATATTTTTGATTCTAGGTTTCAACATGATTCTACTTTCTACAAAGAAATCTAAATTTGAACTATAAACCAAAAGGGTAAGGGGTAGTAAGTGCTCCGCTTTTTTGCGGAGGTGCGAAGTGACTTTTTCAGTCACGAGTACGGTAGCGAAGCGAACCACTGAATGACCCGCCCACTGGCGCAGCTTGGAGTGGAGCCTGGTGTTAGCCAGTGGGTACCCCCAAGACAAATAAATAACCCACGATCATTTTCCAATCCAGCACTTCCTTTAGGCTATCATTCTATATTTATATACATACAATAATTCTCAAATTTCTTAGTAAAGAAATTATCTTTAGCGTATCAATTAATGATTATGGATAATAAGGTAGATTTCACTCTTATTGGCGCTGGTATCATGAGTGCAACACTAGGCGTTTTGATCAAGCAACTAATGCCTGAGGCGACCATAACAATATTTGAAAGGCTGGATAAAGTAGGTGCAGAAAGTTCGGATGCATGGAATAACGCAGGCACTGGTCACTCTGCATTTTGTGAATTAAATTATACGCCATATCATGAGGATGGCAGCATAAATATTGATAAGGCACTTTCAATAAGTTCTTCTTTTGAAGTATCCAAACAGCTATGGGCGTATTTATTAAAGAACGATTTGATCCAAACAAAATCACCTTTTATAAATGATATAGACCATATGAGTTTTGTATGGGGAGAGCAAAATATTGATTTTTTGCAAATGCGTTATAAGTCTCTGACTAGGTATGCAATGTTTGAGGATATGCAGTGGTCAACCGATTTTAAACAAATACAAAACTGGGTGCCACTCATGATGAATGGTCGTGATAGAAATGAAAAAGTTGCCTCCACTAGAATGGCTATTGGGACAGATGTGAACTTTGGTGCGATCACTAGGTCCATGATAAAGTACCTTGCTGACTGCGATGGAGTGACACTCAAGCTAGCGAATGAAGTACAAGATTTGAGTCAAGATAAAACTGGAAATTGGCATGTAGAAGTTAAAAATCTCGAAACTAAAGCGGAAGAAATAATTCAGAGTAAATTTGTATTTATAGGAGCTGGAGGTGGTGCTATTTTTTTATTAGAAAAATCAGATATACCTGAGGGTAGAGGGTACGGTGGCTTTCCTGTAAGTGGTCAATTTTTGCGTTGTACGAATCCTGAAATTGTGCAAAAACATGAAGCAAAAGTTTATGGCAAAGCAGCAACTGGTTCTCCACCGATGTCGGTTCCTCATTTAGATACTAGAATGTTAGATGGTCAGCGGTCTCTACTATTCGGCCCCTATGCAGGTTTTAGTACCAAGTTTTTGAAAAATGGCTCTTATTTAGATTTGCCACTTTCGTTAGAGGTCCATAATGTCTGGCCTATGTTATCAGCAGGTATGCATAATTTAGCACTTACCAAATATCTAATAAGACAAGTGTTCCAATCTCCCGAAGATAGATTTGAAGCTTTGAAAAAATATTATCCAGAAGCGAAATTTGAGGATTGGACCTTGACTATGGCAGGACAAAGAGTGCAAATCATAAAGAAGGATAATCAAGATGGTGGTGTACTGAAGTTTGGAACAGAGATAGTTACTTCCTCTGATAAAACGCTAGCGGCATTATTAGGCGCATCACCAGGCGCATCTACCTCTGTATCTATTATGTTAGAATTATTATCATCTTGTTTTCCTGACAAGATAAAATGTGAATCTTGGAGAAACAAGTTGAAGATAATGATTCCTTCCTACGGAGAGTCTCTAATATTTGATCCAAATCTATGTCGTAGGACAAGGGATTATACCACCGAAGTTCTAAAAATAGGAGATCAAACGGATTTGAATAAATCCTAAATATTGACTCCACTCAACTTGTTTTTACCGCGTATAGAGCATTATATATGCATTTTGTCTCAAGTATTGCAGCGTTGGGCTTTATTATCGTCTCTAATACTATTGAATGCTTTATATTTTGATAATTAACCATTTTAATTAGTCTTAATTTGCTAACTTTATACTATTTGGAAAAACAAAATACTCAACGAATGCAAAGCGCGCCTCATCTAGTATTTTTATACTTATTTATTATTTGTGCTTCAACCTGCATATATGCAGGGACGGGTCCTTGTACTGCAACTATTTACCAATTAAGTGATTTCGGTATTACGAAAACCTACACCTTGGATAATGGCACCTACACTGACTTACCCGATCCAAATTGTGGGGATTATCAAGGTCAGGATTTTTGGGTTGAGTTTACTGGTCCAAATTCTGGAAAAGTTAATTTAGAACTATTAGATGGTTCTATTACCGATGCAGCATTTGAGATTTACTGGAATGCATGTAGTGGCCTAGCTACTTCTGTGGGATGTTTCTCAAATCGAAACTGTGGCTCCATCCCGATGCCAGGCGCAAACATAGATGTTATACCAGGTGAAAGATATCATGTAAGAATATTTCAAGAAGGCGGTGGAGGTGGAACGCTTGGATTCAGAATGTCAGATCTGGGTGGAACTCAATTTAATCTTGGGGGTTCTGCTATGCCATATAACTCAGGAATCCCAAATCAAAATTGTATTCAATTAACAACGGAGACAAATAATCAAGTGGGTTGTGCTTGGTTTGATACACCCATCGATTTTTCATCTGGGTTTGAAATAAATTATCAGCTTTACTTCGGGACTATTAATGACGCTGGCGCAGATGGGATAGCTTTCGTTTTTCACACCAATCCTAATCCACCTTGCAGTAATTCTGGCGGTCAACTAGGTGTAGTTGGTATTCAAAATTCTTTCATTGTAGAATTTGATACTTGGTTCAATGGAAATTTTGGAGATATTGCTGATGATCATGTAGCTGTCAATATTGATGGAATTATTTCTGTACCTGTAGCTGCTCCAGTAAGCATAGGTACAAATGGAAATGTTGAGGATGGTCAGTTTCATGATGTCTCCTTAACCTGGGACCCAGTGACGAATCAGTTTATGGTTTTCTTTGATGGCGTTTTAAAGATTAATGAGAACGTCGCACAGCTTACTAGCATATTTAGTACTGGGACTCCAGTCTATTGGGGACTAACAGGATCAACAGGAGGAGCATACAATGATCAAATATTTTGTTTCGATGGTTTCTCTATAGAAAACTCAAATGCTGTAGAAACTAAAATTGATGCTAAAATCTGCGACGGTGATCCTTACATATTTGGTACTGATGTATTGTTTGACGCTGATGTTTATGAAAGAATATATCCTGCCGCCAACGGTTGTGATAGCACGGTCACCCTTACCCTTGAATTAGTGGATATAGAAATTACAGGTATAGAGGAAGTGGTGCTTCCATGTGATCAAGATGATCCAGTTGTTCAGTTAGCAGCAGTCGTAACATCAAATGTGGACGATTCTGAATTAACTTATTCTTGGGATTCACCTGCGGGTGGATTTGATTCGGGTCAAAATACCTTGACCCCAATCATAAATGCAATAGGTGTTTATACACTTACTGTAGAATATGCTGAATTAGGCTGTGAAGAGATATTTATGGTTGAGGTTACTACAGCCGCTCCTCCAGAAGTATATGTGAACGATGCTGTTTTAGGTTGCGAGGGAGATACTACAGGTATCGAAATTTCCTGCTACGGTCATGGTGAGGATGTTGACTACATGTGGTTTGATGAAGATGGAAATTTAATTGCAGATGCTAATACAAACACTACTACTGTAAACGTGGAAGGAGACTACACTGTAGTAGTCACGGATCCTGTTACTGGATGTTCCAACAGCGCTAGTCTAAGTGTAGGCGGCGGCGGTGGCGGATCTTCTGGACCAGATATTTTTTATTGTGTGAATGAACAAAACGAAATATATTTAGCTGGTTCAGTTTCTGAAGATGCTTTAGGTTTTCAATGGGAGCCAGCTGCGGGTGTAAGTGATCCAAATATTTTAAATCCAAGAGTATTGGATTTAACAGGTTCGCAAGAATTTACCCTTTGTGTATTGAATAGAACAGGAATTAATTTAGTCCGAAATAGTAATTTTGCACAAGGAGATTCAGGTTTTACTTCTGACTATATCGTTGGAATGTCTACACCTGGAGAATATCTTATTAGCCATGAACCAAGTGACTTTTTCTCGCTTTTCCCTGATTGCGATGATCATAGTGAGGAGGATGATCAAATGATGATCATTGATGGTGCGACTAGCCCTAACCAAAATATTTGGTGTCAAGAAATCCAAGTTACACAGGGAGTTTCATATATCCTCTCCTTATGGGCATCAAACTTATGTGGTAATTGTAATGGCAATTTCCCCTTGATTTCAATGACTGCTAATGGCGTACCGATTAACATGCCTAGTCCATTAAATTCCAACGACTGCGAATGGCAACAACTAGAAAGTGAACTATGGGTAGCCACCGAAATGGTAGTGGAATTTTGTATTACCAATTTAGAGTTAGAGCCAATTGGTAATGATTTTGCCATTGATGATATAGAGATGTTCGAAATCTGCAAAGGTGCAGGGGAACCTTGCATCGTTGAAGCCTATGAGCCTCTTGGAGTAGATATTGATCCAGCTGAAATCGCATGTCAGCCTGATGGCATATTGACATTAGTTGCAAATTCGGAAGGAGGAAGTATGGGAGCAGATTTCTCTTGGTTGTGGGATGTTAGTGGAGGAGGCGCTATATTATCAGCTGCCGATAGTGCTAATCCAACAATCCAAGGAGCTGGTACATATAGCGTAGCTCTGATTGATAATAACACAGGTTGTGTAGGGGAAGAAGAAATAGTTGTAGAAATGGGAAATCCTGATTATCCAGAATATGCATTGGATGCAGAGACACTAACTTGCGATAATAATATTGCGCTTGTTTCTGCCCAAGGCTTGGATGCTAATACTTCCTATAGTTTCATTTGGGGTAGTGGTAGTCCATCGGGTATGGACGATTCCTCTATTGAAGTTTCAAGCCCTGGTGAATATTTTGTAACAGTAACAAACTTAGAAAATAATTGTGAAACTGAACAGTCTGTTTTCGTAAGCGAAGATATAAGTTTTCCTGACGTCAGTATCTTAGAAATACCAGCCTTGTCATGTAATGACTTAAATGAAATAAAAACTTTAGATGGTATTTACAATCTTAACGGCGGGGGTTTCGCTTTCCTTTCATGGTCAACAGATGGTGGTACAATATTGAGTGATACCAATGGGGAGTCAGTGCAGATAATGGGGGCAGGGACTTACTCATTTGAGGTGGTAAATGTTGATAATGGCTGTAGCGATATTGCATCATTTACACTCACGGAGAATATTAGCATACCTGATGCAACATTAACAGTACCAGGTGTCTTGACGTGCTCCACAGATCAAACTGAAATAGCAGTTATGGTCCCTACTGGGAGTGATTACGCATACGCTTGGGCGACCAGCGGAGGAAATTTTATATCCTCTTTAGAGATGTCTCAGGTGATGATAAATCAAGCTGGGGAGTACTCCGTTTTAATAACCGATAACGAAACAGGTTGTGAAAATTTATTAGAAATTACTGTGGATGAATTTATAACATCACCTGAATTCACAACGAATAATCCAACTCCACTAGACTGTAATAGTAGCCAAACAGAACTACTGATCAATGGAGATGACTTGTCTATTGAATGGCTATCTAATCCAAATATTATTTCTGGATTGAACAATAATAACGTTATTGTTAATGACGCAGGATCGTATGAGGTTATCGTGACCAACGACATTTCTGGATGCTCCGAAATTACAACTGTACAAGTAGTGGCAGATTTTGCAGAGCCAGACGTAGAGGCAGGCTCTTCACAGACATTTGGTTGTAATGATAATAATTTAAGCCTTGCTGGAAGTTCAACATCAGATCTTATTGCCATCGAGTGGCAGTCCGCTGGAGGAGTTATTCTTTCAGGAGAAAATACTTTGACGCCATCTATCGGTGGAGCAGGCACATACTTGCTAATGGTGACAGGTTCCAACGGTTGTACTGCGGAAGATTTTGTTGTAATAGAGGCAGATAATGATCTGCCTACTATAGATGCCCCAGCTGAGCTGACTTTGGACTGCAATGTAACTTCTTTGGCCATGGATGCTACTGGATCAAGTAGTGGAGCTGATTTTTCTTTTACTTGGCAAGATGAATTTGGAAATCTAATTCCTGAATTTACTACGCTTAATCCAACAGTAGCAGAAGCTGGAACTTATCAGTTAAATATTGTTAACCAATCGAATGGCTGTAGTGCCCAGACAGTGATTTCTGTATTAGAAAATTACGAGTCACCTAATGCGACTGCGCTAACACCTAATCTATTGGATTGTGCACAACCAGAAACTACCATAGGCCTAGAAACGAGTAACGCGGACTGGATATATGCATGGTCAAATAGTGATGGTGTACTTGCCACTGAATCTAGCTTCCAGTTGCAAGTTGACGAAGCTGACTCTTATACTTTATCAATAATTGATCAGTCTAATGGATGCGAAAATGATTATACTTTTGTGGTGGAATCAATAGCGCTTTCACCATCGATTACATTTGATGGACCGAGAGAGTTATCCTGTATAAACCCAAATTTGACAGTCGAGGCTATCACCGATGCGCAATCACCTTCTTTTGAGTGGGAATCTATAGTAAATATCGCATCGGAAACTTCACAGTCGGCAATAGACATTGATGAACCTGGTATATACATTGTTACAGTTACAGATGGCACATCGGGTTGCTCTTCTATCTTGGGTGTAGAAATAACGCAGAATCAAGATTTACCAATTGTAGAAATAGCTAATCCAGATCCGCTTACCTGTGCTGTATCTGAAGTAATGCTTACGGCAACAGCTACAAATCTAGGTGCTGATGTTATTTATTTTTGGGAGACTGAACAGGGAATCTTTAATAGTCCTAATGGCGCCTCTAATATTACCGTTGGCTCTGAGGGTATCTATACTTTAACAGTTGTAAACAATGAGAATGGTTGTGAACAGACCGCCACCGTTACTGTAGAAGAATCTATTAGTAATATTGTTATAGACATTGCGGAACCTGCAGTACTTGACTGTCAAACTAATTCCATAATGCTCAATGCGATGGAGGTACCAGGTAATAATATTCAATACCTATGGACTACCACTGATGGCAATATCGTTGCTGGGGAGGATAGTTTGAATCCAGAGATAAGCCTTCCTGGAGATTATACACTCACCGTAATCGATAATGAAAATAACTGTACAGCTGCGTCAGCTATCACAGTTCAGCAAGATGGTGACGTACCTACTATAATGGTAGCAGATCCTGAGCAACTTAATTGTAATATAAACTCCATTACACTTAATGCCGACGGGAGTAGTCAAGGGCTCGATTACCTTATTGAGTGGTCTACTGAAGATGGTAGTATCATCAGTGGTAGCAATACGTTAACGCCTACTATAGATGAAGATGGAACCTATTTGCTGTCTATCACCAACGTGGTAAATAATTGTGATAATATGCTAGAGGTTGTCGTCGCAGAAGATGCACAGCTTCCAATATTAGAAATATTGCCTATTGAGTTGATTGATTGCGATCGTCCAGCCGTTGCTATCAATACTCAGATAATATCAGGCAGCTCGAATTTACAGTATGAATGGGAAAGTAATGGCGGAAATATCATTGGACTTGCTGACTCACCAAATATTGAAGTAGATGGTGTAGGTACGTACAAACTTACAGTCATAGACTTAGACAATGGTTGCAGCAATGAATTCACAGCGCAAGTTGAAGGAAGTTTGGACGTACCACAGGTAAGTATCGAAACGCCCGCCAAGATTGATTGCGATAACAGTAGTAGTATAATTAGTCTAAATTTGTCTGCCAATAGTGAAAATCTAGTCTTTGCATGGAATACCTCGAATGGGTCCATAACCGGCGATGATAATACGTCGGAGATACTAGCTTCTTCTCCTGGAGAGTACCTAGTAACTATCACTGATGCATCGAGTAATTGCACACTTGTTTTATCTACAGTCGTAGAAGCAGACGCCGCTATTCCAGCGCTTTCCTTTTTAGAACCAGCTATTATTGACTGCATGAACCCTAAATCGGTTATCAATACACAAACCGATCAAAACGGTTTGATTTATTTATGGGAAACAAATGACGGATTTATTACTAGTGAAGTAAATGGTGAAGATGTCGTAGTGAATAGTGCTGGAACTTATATCTTAACAGTAGTGGATCCAAGTAACAACTGTGAAAATAAAATAGAAGTAGAGGTGTTTGAGAATATTGATTTACCGATTGTAGAAATTCAGCCAGCTTTAGAATTAAATTGTATCATCGAAGAGCAAACATTATCAGCGGATGGAAGTTCGCAGGGTAGTGAATTTACCTACCTATGGACGACACAATTTGGTACTATAGTTCAAGATGAAAGCACACTCAATCCATTGATTGGAGATCCAGGTCTTTATACACTTGAGATATTAAATACAGCAAATAATTGTGTGCAGCGTGATTCCATCTTAATTCAGGAAAATGTCCTCCAGCCTTTAGCTGCTATATCTGATCCAGATATATTGAACTGCGTTAATGAATCCATAACTATTATTGCTGATTTGATGCCAGATGGCACCCTGACTACAAACTGGTCCACAGGTAATGGAAGTATTATATCAGATCCTAATGAACCCAGTATTGAAGTAGATCAGGCTGGTCTTTATGAGCTTGCCATCTTGGATAATTCCAACGGTTGCGTTACTAATTTATCCACCGTAGTGGAGGCCAATATTACTCCGCCTATTTTGGAAGTTAGCGATGGTTTTACGCTAAATTGTAATAATGCCGAAGGACAACTAGCTATCATAGAATTAGATCCTTCCTCCTTAATTGAGTGGTTTGATACTCAAAATCAATCTATCTCGAATGCACAGACCATTAGCGTTTCGGAGCCAGGTACATATTCAGTGGTGGCGACCACTCCAGCCAATGGATGTATAACTTCGAGGACCATAGAAGTCTTAGAAAACGATAATATACCTACAGACTTAGTTGCAGAAATTACGCCTCCATTATGTGCAGGAGATGTTGGGGGTATAGAGCTGCAGGAAGTTATTGGCGGAGAAGGTCCTTATGTTTTTTCCCTTGATGGCGGTCAAACATTTGCAGCCTTAAGTTCAATAAATAATTTGGCTCCAGGGACTATAAATCCAATAGTAGTAAAGGACAATAATGGATGTGAATTGCTTAGTGAATTGACTATTCCAAATATTGAAGAAATTGATGTAAATCTACCACCTCAGGTGGAATTGAATTTGGGCGAAAATTACCAAATACAAGCTATCACAAATATTCAAGATTCCGATATTGAACAGATTATTTGGACGCCTACTATTGGCCTGAGTTGTACTGATTGTCTTAACCCGACAGTGACTGCTGGTACAGACATTAACTACCAAATAGAAATTTTTAATCAGAATGGATGTTCAGAGTTGGCTGAGATTCAGCTTCGTGTAGATCAAGATTTAAATATTTACATTCCCAATGCATTTACCCCTTTTAACCTCGATGGAGTAAATGATAAATTCTATGTTTTCAGTAAAGATAATATTGTGGCTAAAGTGCAGTCTCTACAAGTATTTGATCGCTGGGGTAATGAAGTTTTTATTAATAGAGACTTCGAGCCAAATGAATCTGAGACTGGATGGGACGGTTACTATCGAGATGAAAAAATGCAAACTGGAGTCTATATTTATTATGCCATTATAGAATTTCTTGACGGCAGTACAGAACTATTTAAAGGAGATCTTACCCTGTTGGATTAATCAAAACTCATTACATTTTTTAATTGGGGCTTACCAAATGTATCGAATGGCAAAAAAGCCATTCGATACATTTGGTCGTTATGCTATGGGGCTCGTTATTCACTCGGTCTCAGCTGTTTTTGACTAAGCTCTTTCATCGCTTAGTCAAAAACAGCTGAGACTAGCCTCTTACCGCCAGACAGAAGCTGGAAAAGCTTCTGTCTGGCGATAAGAGGCTACCCCGCCGCAGCACTAAGCCAAGTAATACTATCGAAGTATTCTTATTCAAAATTGCATAAAGGAGGTGGCAGTAGAGGATGAAGGGTAGGAGTGAAATGAGAAAAATTATTACTAAAACGAGCTCAATAACTGAAGGGTTAATTGTGATTTATACACTATCTACACTTATCAACGGCAGGCTTTGCGTAGCAAAAATGCGTTAGCGGAGTCACGTATGAATTAACCTGTACAAACGCCCTTAAAGCGGAAATTCAAGGAATTTACAATGAATATTCAGTGGTTTATACATTTGAGAAATTAATATGCAAGTTATTACCGAGGTTTTTACACTAATTTATGCAGCGTTTTTACCTATTATTCTATCTATACAGCAATTAGTCAAAAAACTGTCCACCTAATAAGCTGAAAATTAATTTTTAGATTGATAACATTTTATACGAATAATAACTATCTTTCATGCAAGTTCTTTGTGATTTTTATCACTTAAGACCAACACTCAAATATTACTAGCTTTCTACGTCCAGGCTATCAACCGTCTGACACTTAAAAATCGAAGAATGAACAAACACATCTACTGCTTTTTGCTAGTTTTATATTTTTGCTTCAGTACAAATATTGCTTTCCTACAGACGAGTGGATGTGACGGAGAATTCATAGATGCGGGGATTTATCAATCCTTATGCGAGAATCCTAATGGTGGCACTATAAATCTAAATGGTTCTGCTTCAGCAAATGTAATAGGCTTTGTCTGGTCAGATAATAATGGCGAAATTGCAAGAGATAATTTGCAGGTAGAAGGTTACTTCCTTTCTGAAACGACCACTGTCACCTTGAGTGGTATTGTCATCAGTGATAATCAGATTATCGATGGTGACTTTGGCACTGGGGATGATTTTGAAAACGGTTTTCCATCGAACTATCAAGGTGAATTTTTTACGGACTATGTTATAGGTCCTTTTCCGGATTTTCCACCACCACCACCACCAGATCCAGATAATCCAATGCCTGATAGAGGTGACGCTGGTTATGTATCTCCCCTTGAAGATGATGGCTCATATATGGTTACAGATGATTCATTCAATGGCGGCATTGGATTTATAGATTGTCTAGAACCAAGCGGAAATGGTGGAAATATGGCTGTATTTAATTTGGGCGCCGATAGAAATAAAATTATTTGTACAAAAGTTCAATTAACTACCGGAAACGAATATACATTTAGTATGCAAGTAGCCACTGTTGGCGAAGTTACTTACCCAGATTTTGGTGATCCAGGTGGAGGTCCACCAAGTGGAGGAGATGCAGAGAATGATCCAAACGGAGACATCGATGGAGATGGTTTTCCAAATGGACAAGATTGTTGTCCCTACGCTGTTAGCTCTGCAGCCGAAGATTGTACACCTTGCGCAGGCACAAATTCAGATGACCCTGATACCGATGGAGATGGCATACCTGATAGCAGGGATAATTGCCCTTTCGTTCCTAATCCAGCTCAAGATCCCGCTGATTGTTCTACTGATGATAGAGATAATGATGGTATTCCAGATTGGCAAGATAACTGTCCCGAGGTATCCAATCCTAGTCAAGAGGATAGAGATGGAAATGGTGTAGGTGATGATTGCGAAGAAGATAGCGGGACGGGTGGTGGTCCTGGAGGGGGATTTGGGGAATATTGTATCCCCTTTTTAGAATTAGAATTGCAAGGTACCAATAACCAAAACACCGTAATTGGGCTAAGACATGAATCTGAGTTAGAATTTTGCGTGTGGACTGATATGGTTAGAACATTTACAGCTGAAACATCAGGAGAAATAGAGATATGTATTATGAGTGCCTGTAACTACGCTGGGGGTAATTTACTTGCTATTGATAATTTACAGTTTTCCGAAACGTGTCGCTTTAGTGATGAAGTGACTATTCACGTGGATAATATTACAGCCAATATTTTACCTGTTGAACCACTAGATTGTAATACTGAGGGTGTTCTCCTAGAAGGTGAATGGGGAGCTATTTATGAAGATATAAATAGTATTGAATTCTTTTGGTTTGAAGCTGATCAAAATGTCCTAATACCTGGTGCTTCGAATGAAGATTACTATGTAGAAGATCCAGGAACGTTTAACTTTTCAGTTCTTAATGAAGAGTCAGGTTGTTTTGCGGTGTTTCCAATGGAGGTGGCAGACAATTTTTCCAATCCTGAAGCTATTATTGCGCTTCCTGATACCATATCCTGTGTTAATGAAATTATAATACTAGACGCTACGGCATCTGCCGGTGGAGCGGATGACTCCTCATATACATATCAATGGAATGGTGTATTTGGAGCTGAATTTCTTAACGGTAATCCAGAAGACAATTCGCCTACTCAGGAGGTTATTGGAAGTGGAACTTATGAGCTTTTAATTACCAATACTTTTAACGGTTGCACATCAGAAACTTTTATCTTTGTTGAAGAAAATCTGCAAACAGTTAACTTAAATTCTCCACAAACAACTTATGAACTAGGTTGTGATGTAGCTAGTGTAGAGTTTGATGTGGAGGCGGAAATTGATCCTGACACTGAGCCTATTGATATTGAATATGTTTGGTCCTACAACGGAGAAGTTTTATCTACAAGTAGTACAATAGCTTCTCTTTCTGCTAATCAAAGTGGCACTTATGAATTAATAGTTACGAATCAAGCAAGTGGATGTTCTGATGAACTAACCTTTAACGTCACGGGTGAGGCTGCAGGACCGCAAGTGGCTGTTGCTGAAGTGAATGAGTCAATTTCGTGTGATAATACATCAGTCGAAATTTCGGCTACCATTGACAATACTAATAATATCACATATACCTGGACGAATAGTGCAGGTGATATAATATCAGCAAATGGCGCATTAAGCTTGGAGGTCATCACCGCGGACTCTTATACCTTTACAGCTACTGATGATGTATCTGGATGTGAATCTTCTGAAACTGTCATTGTAGCTGGAAATAGTGACGAGCCCGATTTCTCTATTGCTATACCCGAGGCGTTTGATTGTAGAACCAATCAGATTAATCTTATGGGTATACCCAGCGATCCAAGTGGAAACTATGAATACCAATGGACTAATTCACAAAATCAAATTTTAGGATCGCAGCTAACTTTAGAAGTATATGATGCTGGTCAATATACTTTGCAGGTAAAAGACTTAAATAATGGTTGCCCTAGAGAAGTATCTATCAATGTATTTGACCTTAGCGCTCAACCGCAAGTGTCACTTATGCAGTCGCAGATAATCAATTGTAATAGCAGTTCAGCGGAAATTATCTTAAATTCTGGTGATGATAACTTGCTCTACGCATGGGATACTGGTGATGGAAATATTACTGCTGAAAATGGAAATGTTATTTCTATAAATTCAGCAGGTACTTACATGATAACAGTTACCGATGACGATACAGGTTGTACCGTAGAAACTAGTTTGTTAGCAGAAAGCGATTTCACAAGCCCAAATTTTCAGGCAGGAACGCCTACTATGATTACTTGTGATAATGAGATAGCTACAGTATTCATCGATGACTTTGGAGCAGGCTATAATTATCAATGGACCAGTTTGAACAGCGGAAATATTATGGCTGGAGCAAATACGAATAGTCCAAGTTTTGATATGGCTGGTGATTTTTCTCTGACAATTACTAATCCTGCATCGGGCTGTACAGAGATATTGCCATTTACTATAGAGGGTAATTCTACAGTACCAGCGCTTTCCATTGTTGGCGGTGGCCAATTGGACTGTGATGACGAAAGTCTCCCAATTTCAGTTAGTTTACTAAATTCTGTTCCGAATGTGAGCGTTTCTTGGAGAAGTGAAAATGGGGGTACTTTTAATGGTTCTACAAATGAATTAACAACGTTAGCTAGTACAGCCGGTATATACCAAGTGATCGTTACGAATGATGATAATGGCTGTACTGCTGAGGCACAAATAGAAGTAACCCAAGATAACGATAGGCCAACGATAAATTTACCTCAACCACCAGATTTAGATTGTATAAACCAATCTGTTTCTTTGGACGCTAGTGGTTCTAATAATACGCCTAATGTACAAATTCAATGGGTTGCAGTCAATGGATCTGCTATATCAAATAGTACGGACCTAAATCCAACTGTTTCGGATCCTGATACATATACGCTTACTATCACTAACCCAGATAACGGATGTAGTGCATCTGCGTCGGTGACTATTGAAGAAAATGATGATTTACCCGTAGTAGATATTCCAAGTCAATTGGAGTTAAGCTGTGATAGTCCTACGTTATCTGTAGGTGGAGGCGCCTCAAGTACAGGTAACGAATATAGTTATCAGTGGCTTGATCAAAGTATGAATCCAATAACTGGTCAAAACAATATAATATTAGAAATTGCTGAAGCAGGTACTTATACCTTGCAAATAACAAATAATGAGACTGGATGCGAAGAGTCAAGCACTGTTGTAGTATCAGGTAATTCCGATCTCCCTGATGTAAATGCAGGAAATAGTGTGCAATTAAATTGTAATCAAGCTTCTGATTTTCTAGCAGGTTCAGCACCAGCAGATGCTACTTATTTATGGACAGCAGCAGATGGTGGAAATATTATAGCCGGGGCAAATTCGTTGACCCCAGAAATAAATGCTCCAGGAATATATACCCTGACAGTTAATGTAGCAAGTACAGGTTGCGAAGCAAGTTCTTCCGTAGTTGTTGAACAAGATACCGATACGCCTGTGATAGAAATAGTAACTCCAGAAACTTTAAGTTGTATTAACAATACTATTTCTATTGACGCTACTGGCTCGACTAATAATAATGTAAATATAGAGTGGGTCAGTGCAGACAATAATCTTATTTCGAATGCCAATTCTCTCAATGTAGAGGTGAGTATGCCTGGAGAATATAGCTTGATACTTACGAATGATGATTCTGGCTGCACAACAGAACAATCTATAACTATTGAAGAAAATAATATTGAACCAGAAGTAATACTCGCACAGAATATTGATCTTGATTGTTTGGAACCTAACACTACTATTGGTGCTATTGACAATCCAGACTTCGATTATGAGTGGTCTTTAGTTGGTGGCACTATACAAGGCACTAATACAGTGTCTGAGATAGAAGTAAATGAAGCAGGTGTTTACATGCTCTTGGTAACTGATCCAGTTAATGGATGCCAATCCGAATATACAGTTAACGTTTCTGCGGATTTTGAGTCTACGAACATTTTAAGTCTAGATGCGGATATGATAAACTGTACTAATCAAACAGTAATTCCAGCGCTTTCTATAGATGGCGATAATAGCGATGTTGCTTTCTCATGGTCAACCATTAATGGTGTTATCGATGAGGGTGCTAATTCTACAAATCCTACCTTTTCTCAAGCTGGAGAATATCAGGTTGAAGTCACGAATCTTGCTAGTGGCTGTATTACTTCTCAGTCAATAATGATAGAGGAAGATACTAATAGCCCATCATTTAACCTAGGGCCAGATGCTGATCTGACTTGTGGTGGCAGCAGTTTTGAAATAGGTTTAGACCCTGCCAGTCAAAATACAAGTTATGAATATACTTGGAGAGATGGGCAAGGCAATATATTTGAATCTAGCGCACAGATAGAAATTACTAATCCTGGAACTTATCAATTAGAAATAGTAGATACTTCCAACGGATGTTCTACTATTGATGAAATTGTAATTGATGAAAATATTAATGCACCAGAAATTGAGGCAGGAGATAATCTTGAGTTTTTATGTGGAGATACTCAGCTAAACCTCGAAGGAGCTATTATTTCTAATGTTAGTAACTTTGAAATTAACTGGTTAACCAACAATGGAAATATTGATTCTGGAGCAAATACTCTTCAACCTACCATTACCCAGCCTGGAACATATATTTTTGAATTGACTAATCTAGATAATCAATGTGTTGCCACGGCTGAAGTGTTAGTAACGCCAGATACTGAAGCCCCGAATGCAATCATAGATCCAGCTAGTGATCTTAATTGTAATGTGAGCTCGGTCACTTTAAACGGCGATAACTCTACCGGTAATAGTTCTAATCTGAACTTTACTTGGTATAGAAATGGGGCTCTTATTGTCGAGGGTGTTCAACAAATCGAGGTAAACAGCGAAGGTGCATATGACCTTATTGTTTTAGATATGGATAATAATTGCTCTACTACAACTAGCGTTGTTATTAGTGAGGATACCTCAGTGCCTCAGATATCAATATTGCCTACCTTAAATTTAGATTGTGATATTAAAGAGTTGTCCTTAGAAGCCGATTATGATAGTAATAACCTTACATTTTCCTGGACAACTATTGATGGTAATATTGTAGAAAAGGAAGACGCTCCCAGCCCTATAATTAATGCTCCTGGAGAATATATTTTAACAGTTTCGGATGCACAAACTGGTTGTACAAATTCAGCATCTATAAATGTAGAACAAGATGGTGATGTTCCAGTCTTTAATTTATCTAACGATGGTTTTATAAGTTGCGATAATCAAGTTTCAACTATTGATGCAAATATCCCTAACGGGAATTTTGAATTAATTTGGACCGACCTATCTACCAATTCGACTATTATGAATAGTTCAAGCACGTTAGAAGTGAATGAGCCTGGTATTTATCAATTGGAGGTGATCGACCAAAATAATTTATGTAATAGTATTAAAACGATAGAGATAGAGGAAAATGTCCTAGCACCTGAGTTGGATGCACTACAGCCCTTGGCGATTAACTGTGATAATACGAGCACTTCGATTAATGCACAGATCACAAACAATATTAGCAACTATGAAATTAACTGGAGCACAATCGGCGGAGAAATTGAAAGTACCAATTTGAATAGTTTTGATATTGATGTTTTAAGTGGAGGTACTTATATCATGGTAGTTACTAATACTGACAACGGATGTGAAAACACCCTCAGCATAGAAGTACCTGAGAATGGAGATATACCAACCTTTGACTTTGAGGAAGCAAATAATATTACTTGTTTAAGCACAGAAGTAGAGTTAGTCGCTAACATAGATAATCCAACTCCGAATACGATTCTTACTTGGACTTTTGAAAATGGGGATGAAGTAGGAGATGGCGAAAGTATTATTGTAGACAGTGAAGGCTCATATACCTTGAGGGTAGAAGATGCTGAAAGTGGATGTTTTGATGAGCAGTCAATTTCAGTAGGTTTAGACACGGACGAGCCTCTTGTTGGGATAGGAATCCCATCGACATTAAACTGTACTGTATTAGAAACAGGCATTGTTGCCAATGTGGATAATGCGAATAATATTATTGTTAATTGGACTACGGTTGGAGGTAATTTCTCAGGTCCCACAAATACATTGAATACCACCGTAGATAAGGCAGGGACTTATGTGATAAATGTTTCAAATATTGACAATGGTTGTTCTACAGAAGAAGAGGTAGTTGTTGACCAAAATATTCAGACACCAACTATAGAAATAGATGAGCCAGAGGAACTTACTTGTAAGATTGAAATAGTACAACTAGCAGGAACTGGTCAAACTATAGGTAATCTTGAATCAATCTGGACGGATACGAATAATGGAATAGTAGGTAACAATCTTCAAGAGAATATAGAAGTGAATCTGCCAGGTGTCTACACATTTACAATTACAGATACAGAGAATAATTGCTCCAATACAGCATCAGTTACAGTAATTCAAAATCAAAATGTTCCAGATGGAATAGACGCATTGGTCACACCGCCACTTTGTTTTGATGAACTTGGTAGTATAGATATTGTTGAAGTTTCAGGTGGTACTGCACCTTTTAATTATAGTATAAATGGCAGTCCGTTTGATCCTACATCGGATTTTGATCAGTTGACTCCTGGTAGTTATAGTTTGGCAATTATCGATGAAGAGGAGTGCACCTATGAGCAAGAATTTGTTGTGCCTGAGGTGCCTCAACTTACGGTAACTACGCCTGCGGACATTCAATTATTAGTAGGACAATCAAATGATTTGCAGTTAAATACTAGTATTCCAGCATCTCAAATCTCTAGCATTAAATGGGAGCCATCGACATACCTAAGTTGTGATGATTGCTTAAATCCTACAGTGAAGCCCAATAACGACATCATTTATTTCGTCACCATTGAAAATGAAAATGGGTGTACAGCATTTGATTCTATTGCCTTTAGAGTACAGCGAAAAGTTGGAATCTATACGCCTACTGCATTCTCTCCTAATCAAGATGCGATCAACGATTACTTTACCATTTATGCACAACCAGGCACGGTAGAACAAGTTTCAAGTCTAGCTATTTTTGATCGTTGGGGTAATCAAGTTTTTCATAAGGAAAATTTTCCTGTAAATAATGAGCTTGAAGGATGGAACGGGACTTACAGAGGAGAATCGATGCAGCCAGGTGTTTTTGTTTTTAAGGCTACTGTACTCCTTAGCAATGGAGACTTTGAGCAAGTCAACGGGGACTTAAATTTAATTAGGTAAGATGGCAAGATGCAGTATTTTAGTATGGTTGAAATTTGAAGCTAACGGCTAATATTTCACCATATTGTGGTATTTGAGTTAAATATTCTTTAACTTACATTTAATATTGAAATTAAGTTAATAGCATAACTTTTTTTTTAGCAAAAAACGAACTTACAAATGAGAGAGGGAACATTCACGTTCACGCTATGTGTGTGCCTATGCATAGCATTTACAACAAGTATATTTTCACAAACTGTGCCTGGTAGAATCCAATATATACCTATGACTTCATTTGAAGATGTAGCAGATCTAGTGATTGATACCTTTATAGCTAATGATTGTTTTGAAGTACCACCTGAATCTATAAATATCAATGGTCAGTTTGGAAATAATCCTTCTATCGGTTATTTTTTTGAAGGGCAGACTGCCATAGGGATGGAAAGTGGTTTAGTTATAACTAATGGACCCTTGGGTGAATTCGGCGGGGGTAATTCTTCTACTGGAGCTGGATCGAACCTCGGCTTACCTGGTGACTCTAATCTGTCAGCAATAGAAGACATTTATGGGGGTACTATTGGTGGTGGAGATGTCGCCACATTTGACGCTGGTACTGTAGAGTTTGATTTTATACCTACCGCTGAAGAAGTTACTTTTAAATATGTATTTGCATCAGAAGAATATTGTGATTATGTAGGCTCAAGATTTAACGATAAATTCGGAATATTTCTAAGTGGGCCTGGAATTACTGGTCCCTTTGTAATGTTTGGTGAGCCAGCAATAAATATAGCAGAATTTACAGATGCTTTTGGGAATACTGAGAATGTTAGTATTAACAATATTAATAATTCCTTCAATCCAAATTTATATGTTGATAATAATACCATATGTACAAGTAAACCTAATCCAGCTTGCCCAGGAGGAGGTACGTCAGGCGGGGAATGTGCGATTGCACTTCCTGGATCAAATCCCTACACTCAGCTTTGTCAGTTTGATGGATGGACTGTTCCTTTAGAAGCATCATATGATAAATTGCGAATTTGTGAAACTTATCACGTAAGAATCGTAGTTGCAGATGGTACAGATAGAATATTTGGCTCTGCAGTTTATTTACAATCTAGTAGTTTTAATGCTGCCCAAGGTGCAGGTGTGTCAGATATCACCTTCGGGGATACAGGTGAAACCTATACTTATGAATCATGTGGGGATTCTGTAGCAGCCGTACAATTCGTTAGACAACAAATTGAAGGTACGGATAATAATTCAACTATTAATATGCCAATCTCTATATCTGGAAGTGCAACTTTTGGTTTGGATTATTGTACTGATTTACCACCTGCAGGCACTATTCCGTTAGGACCATTTGGAGCATTTTACGAGATTGTGGTTAAGGGAGATGATATGGTGGAAGGAACTGAAATTATCAATATTGAAATACAAAACCCATGCTTCTGTGATCCAGAAGTCTTTATGTTGGAGATAATTGATGTGCCATCTATGGATGTTCGACCACTAGTAGGTGATACTTCATGTTTTGGACTAAACAATAGATTATTAAGAGCGGTAGTCGATGGCGGTGGATTTCCATCGGTAGATAGAGAAACTCCACCTGCGGAATTTATGTATGAATGGTCTGATGATAATGGAGTTATAAGTAATAATGCTAATGTTGAAGTAGATATCTCAGATGCGGGATCATATACATATTACCTTGAAGTTGGGGATGGTTGTGGAGGCACGCATCGTGATACTGTCAACTTTATTACCTCTGGTATACCAAATGCAAACTTAGATGGTGAATATTCTATCTGTCGAGAAAACCCAACAGCGACTCTAAATCTATTACTAGAAGGGGAGGCACCTTGGACATTATCTTATACTTTGAATGGTGTTGATCAAGAACCACTAGTTATTACAGATCCTAATTTTGAGTTTATAGTTGATGAAGAAGGCGAGTATGTAATAACAAATGTGGCTGGTCCTAATTGTGATAGAGATGTCATGGGCATTGCCACAGTTAGTCCACAATCATTTGACTTAGATATAACACCAACTCCAACCTTATGTACTGATTCGGAAGATGGTATGTTGATGGCAGTTGTATCTAATGGATCAGGAACATACACCTATTCTTGGCCAGATGGTCAAGATACAGAAATGGCAATTGGATTAGCACCTGGTATGTATACTGTAACGGTAACAGATGAACTTGGCTGTGAAGTTGAAGATACGGGTACTGTTGGAGCTGCTGATGCTGTAAGCGTAACTGCATTAGAAGATAATGGAACTTCATGCTCAGATCCAGATTCGGGACAAGTGACTGCGGATGCGTCAGGAGGTGCTGGAGACTTTACTTATGCCTGGAGTGATAATGGAAATAACCCAGTGGGAACTGGTGCTACCTTAGATGGACTAGCTGCTGGTGAATACACTGTGATCGCAACCGATGCGAATGGTTGTTCTACAACCACTTCAGTTACCGTTAATTCGGATGTGAATACACCGAATGCAGTTGCTCAAAATGGATCGATTGATTGTAATAATGAAAATACGGGGTTTGATGTAGACGTTACAGGAACTTCCACGGATGCAAATCTTACCTACGCGTGGACCGTGAACCCTGGAGGTGGAAATATCAATACTGTTTCTGGTACACCTAATGCCACGGTAACTGAGCCAGGCTCTTATTCACTCACAGTTACAAACCCAACAAATGGCTGTTCTGCTACTGTTACTATCGAAGTTGAAGACCTTAGAGTGAATCCTACTGCTGATGCCGGGACTCCTTTTGATTGTATCGATAATGCGATTCAACTGGGTGGTCCTGACATGGAAATCGGCCCGAATATTACTTACGAATGGTCCTCCACGGGAGCCGGTTCAATTCAGGGAGCAACTAATGTAGCTAATCCTATGACTAGTGAAGCGGGTATTTATGAAGTACTTGTAACTAACACAGATAATGGTTGTACAGCTATATCTCAAGTAAGCGTCACAGTTACTCCAGATGTAAATATTGAAGATCCTGCTGTGATAGATTGCCGAGGTGATGGTACAGTTACGCTTAGTGGTGCTGGATCAGAAACGGGTGATGATATCAATTATTCATGGAATGCGACTAATGGAGGCGTTATTGCTGCTGACGGCAATACTCTAAATCCTTCTGTAAGTGAAGCAGGGACATACACATTAATTGTAAACAATTCCGTCACTGGATGTAGTAATGAAATGTCAATTGCTGTAGATGACGCCAGAGGAGATCTTATGGCAGATCCTGGCACAGCAGCGCAGATTGACTGTATCAATATGGATGTTATGCTAGGTGGCCCAGCTACCTCAGTAGGCGCTGATATTATCTATGAGTGGCTAATTAATCCTACTAATGGTCCTGCCACTACTGCAAATACAGCTACAATTACGGCTACTCAAGGTGGTACTTATACCTTATTAGTTACTGATGATTCGAACGGATGTACTGCTACTGAATCTATTACCGTAATAGAAAATACAGACGATCCTGTAGTAAATATTCAACCTCCAGTTATACTTACCTGTGAAAATGATTCTCAAGTACTGAGTTCTGCTGGCTCTAGCACAGGTGGGGACATAGTATATGAATGGTCAACTGTGGGTGGTTCAATAGTATCGGCTATTTCGGATCAAAATATAACTATTGATGATCCAGGTTCCTATACGCTTACTGTTATTAATACAGCAAACGGATGTGAGCAATTTACTACCATAACTGTTATGGAGGATGCAGACTTTCCAATTGCAGCTATTGCTCAGCCGATGAATATAGATTGTAATAATACTCAAGTTCTATTAGATGGTTCTGGTTCTGATTCAGATCAAGGAATTGAATATACATGGAGAGCTGAGGATGGAACGATCGTTGGTACAACTGCAAGTATCCAAGTGGGTGAAGCTGGCGAATATACACTCGAAGTTAATAATACGATTACTGGTTGTATAGAAAGAGCTAGAGAAGATGTTATAGATATAAGAACCGAACCAGTAGCTGATCCTGGAGCCATCCAAAATCTGAATTGTGAAACTATGATGATTGAACTAGGTGGAGATGACATCAGTACGGGTGCGGAGTTTACTTATGAATGGTCGCTCACAGGAAGCACATACACAAGCACAGCTCAAAACCCATTAGTAGAAGAAGGAGGAGAGTACATTCTACTTGTTACAAATACGACTAACGGCTGTACTGCTATGAATTCTGTGCTTATTCCAGAAAATATGGAAATTCCTGAAATCGATGTTGATATAAGTGGTGTTATCACATGTCAGGATCCAATACAGACTTTGCTATCAAACGGATCTAGTGTAGGCACCGATTTCGAATACACTTGGACAGGACCAGATAATTTTGTGTCTAATCTTGAAAATCCAGAAATAACTTTAGCAGGAGAGTACATGCTTTCAATTCTAAATACTGTAAATCAATGTTCCGATACTGAGACTGTAATGGTGGCTGAGGATGCTGACTTCCCAGAAATAGCTATTGAAGCTCCAGAGATAGTTAATTGTAGAGATATGATTATAGAATTATCTGGTGCTGGATCAGAAGTAGGGCCTGATGTGGAATATATCTGGGTAGCTTCCGCTGGAGGCGTAATCGAAGACGATGAAGATACTTTAAATCCAGAAATTAGCGCGGCAGGTACATACGAACTTACCGTTTCTAATGTAACTACTGGCTGTAGTCGTTCACTAGAAGTTACTGTAACTGATGATTTTGAAGATCCTACAGCAGCAGTTAATCCTGACCTTACTTTTGGATGTACAGATCAGTTCAAAGAATTAACAGGAGAAGGATCAAGTACTGGAGCAAATATAGAGTACGAATGGAGTGTTGCTACGCAAGGAAATATATCTGGTGCGACTAATACACTCGAAACACAAGTAGATCAGCCGGGTGAGTATACATTATTAGTGACGAATATAGAAAATGGTTGTACGGCAGAAGCGAGCCTAGCAATTACCCCAGATGAAGCCCTCCCTGTACTCGCCTTGGTTCAGCCAGAAGTAATTACCTGCGGAAGAGAAAATGTGTTAATTGATGCATCAGGTTCGGATAATGATAATGCGCTTAACTACCAATGGCAAATGGATGGAGATTTGATTACACCTTCGGATAATTTTCTTTACGAAGTTAGTGAACCAGGTACTTATACACTTACTATTGAAGATCCTAATAACGGATGTGTTTCTGTTGGGTCTGTAATCGTTGAAGAGGATAAAGAAGATCCAGTTGTCGAAGCTGGTGAGGCAATTATTTTAAATTGCAGAGACATGATGTTGTCCTTAGATGCAGATGGTTCCAGCGTTGGAGCAGAATTTGCATATTCTTGGTCAGCCATGGATGGTGGAAATATTGTCTCTGGCGAGGATACGGACGAGCCAATTGTTAATGAGCCTGGAATGTATCTTTTGACAGTAACAAATATAGAAACGGAATGCTCCAATACAGATCAAGTGATAGTTACCAGAGATGATGTCGAACCAGTTATAGAGTTTGCAAGTGCAGGTACGCTTAACTGTCGTGATCAAGTAATAAATCTAGACGCGAGTGATTCTGATCAGGGTGCAAACTTTGAATTTGAATGGGAAGAAATGGGCACAGCAAATATTGAGTCTGGCGAAGAAACGCTTACACCTGTGATCAATGAGCCAGGCACATATATGCTTACTATTGTCAATACAACTAACTTTTGTGAAACTACTCGAGAGATTGTAGTTTCTCAAAATATAGCGGAGCCAACTGCGGCTATTGCTATGCCTGAGGAACTTAATTGTATTACTTTAGAAGTAGAATTAAACGGGATGGGCTCAAGCCAAGGAAACAACTTTTCATATGAATGGTCAAGTCTTTCTACAACAGGATCATTTGCTGGTGCTACAAATGAAGCTAATGCTATGGCTAATGGTCCAGGTATGTACGAATTGCTTGTTACCAATACAGATAATTTCTGTGAAGCAACTTTCAGTATAGTTGTTGATCAAGATATCGATGATCCTACAGCAGTTACGGGACCTGCCATGCAAGTTACTTGTGATAATCCTGAGACGACCCTCTCTGGAGCAGGCTCCAGTGTGGGTCCAGAATTTGAATATACATGGACTCCAATAGGTCCAGGTTCTATCATTTCTGGTGGTACGACATTGACGCCTACCGTTAACTCAGCTGGTAGTTATCAACTAACGGTATTGAACACTGCTAATGGTTGTGAAAACACAAATACGCAGTCAGTTACCTCAAATGATGTTTTTCCTCAAGATGACGCTCCAGTTCCTGTTGTATTAGATTGCGCTATTACGGAGCAAGTTTTAGCAGGTTCTGGTAATCCCGGTTTGGCTTACGAATGGACTACTATGAATGGAAATATATTAAGTGGGAATACTACAGATTCAGCAATTACCATTGATGAGCCTGGTACTTATATTATGACCATCACAGATATCACCAATGGATGTAGCACTCCATATACAATTGAAGTTACGCAGGATATTGATGAACCTATCGTTAATATAGCACCGCCTTCACTGCTTGACTGTACAACTACCGTGGTAGCATTGAGTGGAAGCGGGTCAGAAGGACCTAATTTTAGTTACCTATGGACAGCTGACAATGGAGGATCTCTCATGGACCCAACCAATGAATTGGAGGCATTCGCTACTGCTGTTGGAAACTATACGTTGACTATTTTTAATAATGACAATCAATGCTTCGCATTGCAATCCACTAGCGTCAGCGCTGAACCAAATGTACCTACTGGTATAGATGCCGAAGCGCTTCCTCCAGCTTGCTTTGGTGATCCAGGTGCTATTGTATTCAATAGTATTAATGGAGGTCAAGGGCCATTTGATTATTCCATTGATGGTGGACAAACATTCTTTGGTAATACATTATTTACAGAGTTGACTCCAGGTGAAACGTACAACCTATTTATTCAAGATATGAATGGATGTATAGTAGAGCAAACATTGGCAATTCCTACTGTAGATTCTCTAACCGTCAATGTGTCTGAACCCTTAGTAGAGATAGAGCTAGGAGAGTCATTCCAAATTAATGCAGTTACATCTATTCCGACTGATGAGATCGCATCTATCGCATGGACACCTTCTACAGGCCTTGACTGTGATGATTGTCTCAATCCTACTATTACGCCTTTATCCAATATCAACTACAATGTGCGTGTTGTAAGTGAGAATGGATGTGTAGATGAATCGGATATCCAGTTCAGAGTAGATAAGAATATTGACATTTATATACCCAATGCATTCTCACCACATAATAAAGATGGAGTCAATGACTTCTTTACCGCTTACGGAAAGCCCAACTTGATAGCAACTGTTAAGCAGTTCCAAATATTTGACAGATGGGGTGAGCAGGTTTATATAGATGCAGATTTTGAGTTAAATACGCCCGACAGAGGGTGGAGAGGCGTTTATCGTGATGATAATGCACAACCAGGAGTATATGTTTATTATATAGTGTTAGAGTTTGCGGATGGCAGCACTGAATTATTCGAAGGCGATGTTACGCTGATGCAATAAGGTTTTTTGCTAAAACAATATAAAATAAGGTCACTTCAGTTTTGAAGTGGCCTTTTACTTTTTCTCAAAGTTTTTGGTCAGACATATTCAGACGTATGAAAAGATAACCGCAGAGCAGCTAGTCCTAGATTTTAGACGAGGCATACGACCTGTGAACGCCTACCGATGAAAGTTTATAGGAAGGCCGTATGCGGTAAAACCGCACGTCCAGTATGACTATGGGGCTACATAGATTATTCTTTGAACCTGTGCACTCTACTCTACCGGTCCTACGGACTGCCGCAGAAAAAGGTGGCCTACTGGCTATCCCTCGTACAAATTCCCAGTTTATAGTTATAAATCTAAACTCCATAGTTGTCTTGTCTTCGCTAAACCATTCTAAGTCATACTTATGAATTTTGAAAAATCGAAAGTCACCATATTTTTTCTACTAGCAATCCAGACTAAGTATAAATATTGAACTTACGATTAACCGATTTTGCGTCAGGGATAGTAGGGGCAGCCATTTTTTCAATGGCTGGTGCGGAGCACGAAACCCCCGCAGAGCCCGCTCGGACGCCCTAAACAAACACATCATAAACCTTACCAATCATCAAGTATAGACCTTATCCTGAGCACTAAGGTCTATCAATAAATAAGTCATCCAACTCACTGCACAACAAATAAACTTCTAAAGCGTATATGTTTTTGATATTTCGTGGTGAAATATTCTATTTTTGCAACTATATGCAGTTTTTATACCCAGCTTTTCTATACGGATTATTGGCTCTGGCAATTCCAGTGATAATCCACCTATTTTATTTCAGAAGATTCAAGCGGGTTTACTTCACCAACGTAAAGTTTCTGAAAGAAGTAAAGGAGGAAACAAGCGCTCGGAGAAAGATTAGAAACCTGCTCGTATTACTAGCTCGCTTACTCGCCATGGCACTACTAATCTTAGGATTTGCACAGCCATTCTTACCCCAAGATTCGGTAGTAAAAAAAGGACAAAAAGCAGTGTCAGTATTTATCGACAATTCTTTTAGCATGAGCTCACTCTCGCAGGATGTACCACTAATCGATAAAGCAAAAGAACGCGCCAGAGAAATAGTAGCTGCATATAATGTAGATGATAGATTTCAAGTATTGACTGGCGACTTCGAAAGTCGTCATCAGCGGTTAGTAAGTAAGGAAGATGCATTAGTGCTAATAGATGAGATCAAGGTCAGCCCATCAGTCAAAAAACTGTCGCAAGTATTAGTTCGCCAGAAGCAAGCGCTGGAAACTCGACAGGAAGATGAAGTAATGACATCTTATCTAGTCTCCGATTTTCAGAAAAATATAACAGACTTAGAAAATTTTACGGATACTACTGTAGCCATAAGTCTTTTACCGCTACAATCAGTACAAGAAAAAAATATAGCCATTGACTCATGTTGGTTTGACTCTCCAGTACAAATGAAGAATCAGACCAATCCATTAATTGTCAAGATTAAGAATTATAGCCAAGAAGATGCGGATAATGTAAGACTCGCCCTCAAACTCGATGGTCAAATAAAACCAGTAGGGACGATGAATATTCCTGCAGGCAGAGAGGTAACTGATACGGTAAATTTGACAATCTTGCGCAATGGGTGGCATAAAGCGGAGTTGACCATAACTGATTATCCAGTGCAGTTTGATGATTCCTACTACTTTGCATTTAATGTGGCAGAGCAAGTAAATGCATTAGTGATTAATGGAGTAGCCGCTAATAAATACCTAAATGCCGCCTTCAAAGGGATAGAAACTTTTGATATTATTAATAAAACAACACAAAATTTAGATTACTCTTCGTTTCCAACTTTTGACCTGATTGTAACCAATGACTTGAACGCGTTATCCTCAGGCTTATCTTTTGAGTTAACGGAATACATCAAAAATGGTGGAAATGTGCTGATTTTTCCAGCTGCTTCAGCAAATAGAAATAGCTACAATACTTTTTTCGACGGTGTACCAGCAAATCAACTGGGTATCTACGAAAGTATAGAGCGCAGAGTTTCGAACTTGAATACGGAGGAATTTGTATTCAAAGATGTCTTTGAAAATAAGGGTGCATTATTTAAGTTGCCCGTGACGCAAGCTAACTTTGCATTGAGTAAGTTTTCAAGCAGGGGAGAAGAACCGCTTATGATCTATCGTGATGGCTCTAGTTACCTAGCTAAATATAGAGCAGGCCAAGGCCATCTTTACCTATGCGCCAGTCCACTCGATCAAGGAATTAATGATCTTGTTAAAAACGGGGAAGTGTTCGTACCTATGCTATACAAAATGGCTATTTCCTCCGCGAAATATTCTAAAATAGCCTACGTAATAGGGAAGGATGAAGTATTAGATCAGCCGAATCAATCTACAGGTGCAGAGATGATTTATAAAATAAAAGGGAAGGATGAAGAATTTATTCCGGAGCAAAAAGTGGTCGGCTCTAAAGTGATCCTCGGCATGAATAATCAGATCAAGAAAGCTGGATTTTATGATTTATACCTCAATAAAGAAAACCCATTGAATGTATATGGTTATAATTTTGACAGAAGGGAGTCGGAGCTACAATATACTAATCTGGAGGGGCTAGCAAATATGACACAAAATAATCCTGCATTTTCTATTGTAGATTCTTCCAATAATGCTAATTTCGCTGAGCTTATAAAGGAAAGAAGTACAGGTATAGTTTTATGGCGATGGTGCATAATATTAGCGCTAATATTCTTAGCCATAGAAGTGTTGCTTCTAAGATTCTGGAAAGTAGATTAGATATTATCTATTATCTAGTATTTAGACCTTAGGTTTATTCCACATTAGAAAATAAGTATAGTATATAAGAATTAAATTTTTTTAATGGACGTACTGTATAAACAAATACGGATTGTTTCTCCTTCCAAAAAAATACCCAAGAAAAGGGTAGACCTGCTTATATCTAAAGGGATCATAAAAAAAATCGCCGATAATATTACCGCACCTAAAGGTGCTAAGATATTGGAGTATGACGATGCATACTGCAGCATCGGATGGATGGATACAGGGGCTCATTGTGGGGAACCAGGATATGAGCAAAGAGAAACTTTGGACAGTCTCAGAGCCGCTGCTGCGAATGGTGGATTTACTAGTGTAGTTGTATCCTCCGATCTAAACCCTGTCATAGATAATAAAGCACAAGTTTCTTTTATCAAGAGCGGGAATGTGAATGCAGCTGTTGAAGTATTACCTATGGGATGTATTAGTAATGCTGGCAAAGGGGAGAATATAGCAGAGCTGATAGACATGCATCAGGCGGGAGCTGTTGCATTCTCAGATGGAAATCATAGTGTACAAAGTGGAGGCGTTATGCAGAGAGCATTACACTATGTAAAGACTTTTAATGGACTTATCTGTAATCAACCCAACGATGAATCTGTAAGTGGTGACGGCCAGATGCATGAAGGGGAAACCAGCACTATGCTTGGTCTTCCTGGTATACCAAACATAGCAGAAGAGCTAATGTTGAAAAGAGATATTGATATTTGTGCTTATACTGAATCACGCTTGCATAGCAATAATATTTCTAGCGCTGGATCGGTAGATTTAATCAAAAAAGCAAAAAAAGCAAATCTAGACGTTAGCGCTTCGGTAGCTATCATGAATCTTTGCTTTGATGATGTAGCGCTTGACCAGTTTGATGTCAATTATAAAGTTTTTCCTCCGCTACGGGGCACCAAAGATAAGCAAGCCCTACTTAAAGGATTTATAAACGGCACTATTGATTTAGTTTCTTCAAATCATCAGCCACTAGAACAAGAACTGAAAAAAGTAGAATTTCCTTATGCCTCTTTTGGCGTTACTGCTATAGAGACAACATTTTCACTATTGCTGACTTTAGTAAGTGACAAATTTAAGCTAGAAGATATCATATATAAACTTGCATATGCACCTAGAACAATATTCAGAATAGACATACCCGAAATTGTGGAAGGTGCTCAAGCTAACCTCTGTATTTTCACACCAAATGTGGAGTGGGTCTACGAAAAAGGTAATGTCAAATCTAAAAGTAGTAATTCGCCACTTTTTGGTCATACCCTGAAAGGGAAGATCTATTCAGTATATAATAAGAACCAATTGGTAGAAAATTGATTTTGTTATTTTTTAATATTACCAATTTGCTGTATATTCCATATTATTCTACACGCTAAAAATTTATAATATGCTTGATGAAAAATTTGATGATATAAATCATGACGCATCTCCTTGGACTCCTGCTATAAAATATGGAATCATTTGGGCTTTACTGAATATTATTATTCAGATAGGATCTTTCTTGACAGGCAATCTTGAGAAGACCATGAATGGGGAAGCTCTTTTGTCATCTATTATTATGGGTGCTATTGGTCTCGCTATTATCATATTTATGATATATAAGGCAGTAGGGGATCATAAGATTAATAGAGGTGGCCGCATCTCATTTGGACAAGCAGTAAGTGTTGGTGCATTGACTGGTTTGATCTATGGTCTTGTCACGGCAATATGGACATTTGTGTTTTTTACCTTCATCTTTACGGGATACGAGTCGCTCATGAATGATGCCATGATAGCTCAGTACGAAGGTATGGATATGGATGAAGATATGATAGAAACCTCTATGAACTTCGCAGGTATGTTTGTAAAACCTGTATTCTTAGCTATTTTTGCCATTCCTGGAGGCGTGCTTACTGGTACTATAGTTTCCCTTATCATTGGGGCTATAATGAAGACGGATTAATCAATTTTATGACTAAACCACAGTATTATGGCATCATAGCTGCCTTGTTATCAATTGGCTTTTATTTGGTGCTTTATTTCTTTGAAAAGCAACTGATAGTAAATCCATTCGTTAAATCCTTGAGGTATCCTATATTCATTGCCTGTGCATGGATAGCTGTAGGGAAATACAGAAGCCACATGGAGGATAAGACGGTTTTAGCGAGCTGGATACGACCAGGATTTATTACCTTTATTGTAGCAAGCACCATTTTTGCGATATTCGAATTTGTCTTATTTCGATTTATAGATCATGATCTCTATCAAATGAGTGCGGAATATCTGAACACTAATTTTCCTGAAATACAGCCAAAGGGTGTACCTGGCAGAACAAATATGAAGACGCCTGTCTCTGTGGAAGAAGCGGTAAGTATATCTCGCACCATTTTTTCTTTAGCAAGAGAAGTAGTTGTCGGATTTATTTTTTCTGGTATTATAGGACTGATTTGGAGAAATAAAGGATGAATTTAAGCATAGTCGTACCGGTGTATAATGAGGAAGAATCACTTCCCCATTTAGAGGAATGGATTACCAGAGTTATGGTAGACAATGACTTCCATTACGAGGTTTTGTTCGTAGATGATGGCAGCAGCGATCGCTCATGGGACGTTATTAAGCAACTTCGCAGAAAGAATAAGAGTGTACGAGGTATCAAGTTTCGCCGAAATTATGGCAAATCA
>ENA-ORXR01000700-ORXR01000700.1-marine-metagenome-genome-assembly--contig:-NODE-700-length-41841-cov-6.994684_pt1 | contig 41841 bp, 25 predicted proteins | sample MGYA00237866_ERZ511479 | MGnify/ENA metagenome assembly ERZ511479
CATGCGCAAAAATAACAGGCTACCGCCATTGCGCAAAGGTTTCGGAACTTGGGATGGTTTTTCAACAGTCCCCTAGGCGTCACCGAGATGAACTGAACCGGATTGCTAGGAGTCACCCCTTTCACCGCGACCAAAACTACTTCGCGATCCCGACCATCTCGCCAATCCCGCGGATGTTTTCCCAGCGCCTCACAGCGACGTCGACCAAGAGCAATCCTAGGAAAATCTTTAGGATGAGTGGCCAGAGCAGGGTGAGCGACTCGACATCTGATCCGCTCAATTCGATGGTTTCGGTTGAGTTGGCATCGACGGTGGTGGCTCCGGTGAGTGAGCTGACTTCGGCGAGAAGGGCTTCGTCGACTTGGCCGCTGGCGACTTCGGAAGAAGGGTTGTGGACGATTCCGGCGGAGACCATTTGGGCGCCGTTGCGAGCGCGAATTAGGTAGACTCCGGGGTCTTCGGCCAGGAACTCTCCGCTGTAGAGACCGGGACCGCTTTGGCTGAGTTGCAAGGTGCGGAGTGGTCTCATGGTGCTGCCCAGAGCATTGGGGGGAACGAAGAAAATGTCGGCTTCGACTTCGGCATCGTTTTGGCGAGAACCGGCGTCTTGGAGAACATCGACCTCGAGTTTGGCTCGCTCGCCTTCTTGGACGACCCGCAAGTCCATGAGCTGACCTTGAGGCGGCCGAGCGGTTTCGCGTAACACTTGCGCCCACATCTGCGAGTAACCTGGCCAACGAGTGATCCAAAGCGATGCCCAGCGAGATTTACAGTCGGAAGTGAAGGCGGTGACCTTGCCAAGTCCGAAGCGCCAGTGGGCAAGGAGCGGGTCTCCGAGGTCGGTGACCAGAGGAACTTGCGACGTCGTCCTGCGGATGGTTTTGACATAACCGAGGAGTGGAGGCGCGGCGCTGGTATCGATGCCATCCAGCATGGGGTGGCGTTCGATCTGAGACGGTTGAAATGCTTCCTCGCGAATCATTTTCCCGGTGTGCACCATGGTGTCCTGAGTGAAGATTTTCGTGACCTGCGACGGATCCATCGTGACATAGGCCTGACCACCACCGGCTGACGCGATCGCTTGAAGCAAGGCGACCTGAGCACCCGATCCGATCGATACTGTGGAGATGGTAATTCCCTCACTCCGACACTGACCAGCCAAGGCCTCATAGCCTTCGCCGCTGGTTTGTCCGTCGGTCAGAACAATCATGTGTTTAATCTTCGTCCGGACTTTACTGAGGTCTGTTCGCGCCTGTGCCATACCAGGGTAAATGAATGTGCCGCCACCGGAAGTGAGGGTTGAGATTTGGGCAGCGATTCCGGAAGTCGAAGTGACGCGTCCCATTGGAACAACAATGTGGACTTGAGAGTCAAAGGCGTAGACACCGATGTGGTCTTTCTTGCCCAACATTTCGGCCGTGGCGATCGCCGCGGACTTACAAACCTCAATCTTCTGGCCGGACATCGAACCGGATCGATCAATCACCAGCGCCAGCGCGGCACTCTGTTGTTCCTCCTGATCCGGAGCTTTCAGTTTCACCGGGAGTAACTCTTCGATCGGTGTTCGGTGATAGCCCCCTACCCCGAAACTATTCATGCCACCAACCATCACGAACCCACCACCGAGTTTATCGACGTAGTCGCGAATCGCCGCCATGGTTGAATCGGAAATCTTCCGGGCATTCACGTCGGAGAGAATTAATCCGTCGTAACCAACCAACTCTGCGAGCGTGCGCGGAATTCCGTCGGCGGTGCGCCTTTCGAGCCGGATGCCTTCCCGATCCATGGCCTCGGCGAGGTAGCGGGCTTCGCCATCTTCGCCTTCGATATAAAGCATCAGCGGTTTACCCCGAACATCGACTAAGGCGAGCGCTTCATTGTTTTCTGGAATGCTGTCTTCGGGAACTTGTTCGATCGAAGCGCGGTAGGTGTAGACATTGCGCGAATCGGGAGTGCGGGTGAAGACGATCTCTTTGACCCCACCACCGGTTAGCTCCACTGGCTGGGATTCGACTTCGATGCCATTTTCGAACAGGCGGAGTTGGGCAGTGGCGTCGATTGACGATTCGACATGGGCCACCAGATCGACTGTCGCGCCTTCACTCAACCGAGCTTGGCTAGCCTCTAATCGGGTAACGCGGACATCAGGTCTGGCTTCTCCTGGCACCGCACAGGTATGAATTGTCAAGCCCCCTGCCGCTGCCTGCCGAGCCGTCCGAACAAGGTCGCCGCGGGTCTCCAATCCATCCCCTACTAGAATGACATGCCGTCCGGCGCCGGCGGGAAAAAGGCCAGCGCACAGATCGACAGCCCCCGCGAAATTCGTTTGTGCGCCAGCGGCTTCAACAATCGCCTGGGCATCCTCCAAGGGCGGCAAGTCGCCGCCAACGGGGGCCAGGACTCGGCTTTCCGATCCGGCCGTGACAAAGCCGACTTCCACGTCATCGGGCAACCGGTCTCGGATCGCCGCAGCGGTTTCATACACCCGACGAAGTCCGTCTTCTCCCTGACTGCGTGAGTGATCGAGCACCAAAATCGCGGCCCGTTCAGCTCCGGTCCGAACCAATGCAGGCGACGCCAGAGCCCCAAGCACGAGAAGAACCAGAAGCGACCGCACTACCAACAGAAGCCGTCGGCGGCCCATCGACATCGGGTGGGTCGTTCGCGAATCGAACCAGACTAGCAGGACTAGCGCGGGAATTGCGAGGAGTAGAATCTGTGGGTGCTGCCAGTCCAAGATGGGGCCCGATCAAACGGGTGAAGGTGTGGTTTACAGGATCCTATAGGTTCGGTCGAGGATTACAAGACGATCGGTGAGAGGTTCTCAAAAACGCAACATGTCATGATGGCCGGGAAACTGGCTCAGAATCATGTAGAACCGCTGTTTACGTTCCAAAAAGACACCTTTAACATGGCACTATGCGCTTCTTGAAGCTCGTTCTCGTCATCCTTCTGTCTGCCTACGCTCCGGATTTGCCGCTCCGGTTCAGAAGGAAGATCCGAAGAAGCCCATTCTCATGGCTCACTACATGCCGTGGTTTGAATCCGCTGCTGTGAGCGGAGACTGGGGCTGGCATTGGACGATGAACCACTTCGATCCCGACAAGGTTCGGTGGGATGGCCACCGAGAGATCGCCGCTCACGACTCCCCGGTCATGGGGCTCTACGATTCGTCGGATCCCGACGCGCTTGAATGCCATGCACTACTGATGAAATTTGCTGGAATCGACGGCGTGATTGTCGATTGGTATGGAACCGAAGACTTCTTCGATTACGCCATACTTCAAGCCAACACCACGGCGCTGATTCCTCACCTGAAGCGGGCTGGCTTAAAATTTTCGATCTACTATGAGGATCAGAGTATCTGCCACATGATCGAGAAGGGAAAGATTAACGAAGTTCAAGGATTAGCGTTAGCACAGTCCGAGATGGCTTGGCTGGGAGAGCACTGGTTTCGGACGAGAGTTATTTCCACTTCGACGAACGACCTGTCCTTCTCACCTTCGGCCTGTAACACTTCATCAGTCACTGGAACGAACTATTCGACGATTCTCTCAAGCCGAAAGTATTTGGCCTTTCCCACCCTGCCAAAACCGCCGGCCTCGATGGTGTTTTCGGCTGGCCTCCCGTCGAGGAGAAAGAAATCATCAACACCGATCAATGGAAGGAATCTCTCGACCAACTCCAAGCCAAAGCAAAAGAACGCGGCTCTGAGGTCATCGGCACCGCGTTTCTTGGATTCCATGATATCTACAACCAGGCCAATGTTCGCGAAAGCTACGGCCGCATCATGTCCAATGATGGAGCAACACTTCAAGAAAGTCTGGATTGGGCGCTAACTAAAGGGAACCGGGTTATCCAGCTAGTCACTTGGAACGACCGCGGCGAAGGAACTGCGATCGAGCCGACAAAGCTTCTCGGCTATCGCCATCTCGAAACCATTCAGGAGCGAACAAAAACCGCATTCATCCCGAGCGATCTCCGCCTTCCGATCGAACTCTACCGCTTACGAAAGCGAACCAAAGGAGACGCCGCGGCCGAAATAACACTCGATAAGGCCGCGTCCGAACTTCTTTCCGGATATACAAAACAAGCTCGGGCTTCATTGGCAGAGGCAAACAACACACTGCGCAGCCGAGACGCTAACTTCCTAGACTTTCCCGGCGAGGTTGATCAAGGCTACCGGTTTAACGAAAACATCAGTTATCGCACAGAACAAAATCTTGATCGCTACAGCAAAGAACGGTGCCAGCTCGATCTCTACCACCCTGAGAAACCTGGATACTCAACGGTTATCTGGTTTCATGGCGGCGGGATTCAAAAGGGAGAACGGTTTCTACCGAAGGGATTGCGCAAACAGGGTGTCGCTGTCGTATCGGAGAACTACCGACTACACCCCAAGATCACCTCGCCCGCTTACATTGAGGATGCGGCTGCGGCGGTCGCTTGGACGATGAAGAAAATCGAGAAATTCGGCGGCGACCCAAATAAGATATTCGTCAGCGGACATTCATTGGAAGCTATTCAGCGAGCATGGTGGGCTTGGATAAACGGTGGCTTCAAGCCCATGCTCTAGATGCAGACCAACTCGCCGGCTTGATTCCATTCAGCGGCCACGCGATCACGCATTTCACGATTCGCAAAGAACGAGGTATTGGTGGCAAGCAAGCCGTTGTCGATGAGTTCGCACCGATCTACCATGTCCGAAAGGAGGCCCCTCCCCTCCTGCTTATCACTGGAGACCGCGATATAGAACTGTTTTTGGGCGCTACGAAGAAGTTGCCTACTTGTGGCGAATGATGCAGGAAGTTGGACATCCGGAAACCACTCTGCGGGAGCTCAAGGGATTCAATCACGGAGGAATGCCCGAACCAGCCAGCCCGATCCTTCTCGAATTCATACGAACGAAGAGCAGATAGGAACGACCTATAAAATCGGCCTACAACTAGCAGGGCGTTGAAAAACTCGGCAACCTGTCGTTTTGAAGGAATTGTTGAATAGAAAAGCGGCTTCACCGAATCGAAGGCTGCGCAAACCCTTCGGGCGTAACCTCATGAGAACGAGGTCGTTGTTGCTCGTCACGCATGGATGTTCATCCACTTGATCCTCGCGCCTAACCCTCGATCACATGAGGCTCCGCGACGAGTCACCGCCTTTTTCAACACCCTGTTAGGGAAGGTCTGATCAATTCCGCCACCCGCCACAAAGTTGGGGTCTGAGATCAGGTCTGGCAGCGTTGCGCGCTACTCGGGACAACTCGAGACTCTCTTAGACCAATAGTTGCAGCTATTGCAGGAGGAGCCTAACCCAACTCTCGAGGTCGCGTTACCGTTTCCCCGCGCTGCTCTGAGCATTCAATATGAATGTGTCGTGTCGCAAAGCTTCGCAGCTGAATCAGTGTCGACAGGCGCTGCATGGCCGCGATTCCAACTTCTTTATAGGGAACGCGGATCGAAGTCAGTTGAGGCATTCCGTCGGGAACAGAAATCGCATCGAACCCGGTAATCGACAAATCTTTCGGCACATCGAGCCCCTGTTCGCGGAGAGCTGTTATGATCGGATAGGCTTGGTGATCAGCTGCGCAGACAAGTCCAGTCATGCCATTCTGAACGCGATCAACCACTTCGTCGACATAGCACTGTCTTTCGCCGCGCCCGTCGAGATAAACTCCGAATACGTTGTTATTATCCGGGCTCAAATTGTGGTAAGCCATTCGCTCCGAATAGGCACTGAACCGGCGAAGAACCCAAGTTGGATCGACTGGATAATTTTCTGAATAGAAACCGATGTTTCGGTGCCCTGATTCGACAAGACGGTCGACCATCAACGAAATTCCACGGTGGGAATCTGAATCAACCGAGTCCAAAGGAATTCGATTGCCGTATTGTTCGAGCACCGAGACGCATGGCAATCGGTTTACCAGATGGCTCAGGCTGCTCTTTGGGAACGGGTAGACCAGGAGTAATCCATCCCAAGGATCCGCTCTGCGAGAATTCACCACATCATTCAGTGCCTCTGCGACATCGGTGGCCGTCGGATCGATAAAATGCGTGTCTAGCGACCAGTCGTTGATCAGCGCGATCTCATTGAGTCCCTCGAGAACTTCGCTTCCGGGGTCATTGAATTCGTCATTACCGAATTGCCCTCCTGGCACACAGTTGACGACAGCGATCCGGACAACCTTGGTTTCCGATTTCCGGGAGCGCGGAATGAGAGGTTTGTAACCAAGTTCCGACGCCTTGCGAAATACCTGGGCCCGGGTCTCAGGGCTGATACCCGGGTGATTGGAGAAACAACGAGAAACCGTCGCTTTGGAGATGCCGAGTGCATCGGCTATGGTCTGTTGATTGACCTTTGGCATGCACCTCAGCGTAGGCCCGAAATCACTCTATCACAACACTATCGATAAAGAATACGATGCCTTTCGGCGACGTGCTCGCCGACCAGACGAGAGGTGTTTTGATTCGGGTCAGATCTCGGCCTTGGAGGTCAATCGAGTATTTTTTCCACTCGCTAGTTAGTGTCAAATCTTTCTCAACAATCACTGAATCGGAATAGATTTTGTCATCAGGAATATTTCCAAACCCAATCGTAACCGTTTCGCCACCATTCTCACCACGTGCCCAAAACGTCATCTTCGTCGCGCCCGTGAAGTCCAGGCCTCCGGGCTGATCGCCCCAATCGTTTGCTGGAGACTGAAGACTAACTCCTACCCAATTGGAGGCCGCTTTGGATGAAATCCGAACACACGAGCTGCCAGCGTGAGGCGATCCACCGTGCTCCATATTCATCTGAATTGACTCTAGCACCGGGCCTTGATAGCCGGAAGCGGTGAACGGCGGAGAGAAATTCCCGTCGCTGTAAAGTTGAAATGGCAGCGATGCTTTCGGCAACGCCTGAATGGGAGCGTCCGGCTTGATTACGACTTTAGCACTAGCTGTGGCGGCATGGCCCTTGCCGTCGAAAGCGTAGGCGTAAAGACGGTAAACACCGGGCTTGCTGTGTCGCACAATCGCCCGGCCGAGCTCGCCCGTCACCGCTCCGTCGATCGCCTTTCGGCCAGAGATCGCATCTCCGCCGATGGATTTATCGAGTTCTGTTTTCAGCTCCCAGCGGTAGGTCAAGGTGTCGCCATCCGCATCGGTGACTTTCCAGTTCACTATCAGTGGTTTTCCAGCGACCACCGAATGCGAGCGCAGCTCCAGTGGCTGGCACTGCGGAACGCGATTGTCGGGCGCTGGGCCGCCGAACAATTCATGAAAAACTTCTGCCTGAGCCAATTGCTCTCCACTCGATAGATATTGCCCAAAATAGGTATCGGTTATCTCAAGTTTCGAACCCCAAATAAACGAATACCCACCAAGGCAATTTGACTGAGACTTGATACCCTTCGCGTAGATTTCACGATAGATGTCCGCCTTCTGTGTGCTTGTTGGTTCGAGCGTTAAATCCCTGTAAAGCGGAGGTCCGTATTCGGTCAGAAGGCAGGGTTTGTCGATTCCGGTTTCGGCTAGGCGTTTGGCCGCCGAAGTTGCGCCGTCGTAGCAGTTGATTCCATAGATATCGATCGATGGGCAATGTTTATGAAGATCCTTCACGTGAGAGCTACCGGGACCGAGATCAGCGATCACGCAGACGGTGGGGTGGTCAGGGTCGATCTGTTTGATAGCTGCTGCGGCTTCCTCAACTGCCTTCCACACGTCGACGTTATGAGACTGTTGAGTTTCTGCCTCATTGCCAACGCCCCAAGCTAGCAGGGCTGGGTGATCTTTGAATTTGTTGGTCGCCGCAATGACTCGGTCGAGTTGCTTCTGCACCTGGTCGGCGTTGCCGTAGTTGAAGCCGTGTCGTTTGTGACCGAGCCAGTGTCCGAGAATCACAGTGAGGCCGTTTGCGTGGGCTTCATCTAGGATAGCTTCTGTGCGGTCGTCGATGTCCCAAGTCCGAATCGAATTTCCGCCGAGTGCGGCCAAATCTTCGAGGTGAATGTCGCCGCCAGCGCCCTTGACGAAGTAGGGCTTTCCACCGCGAAGGAGTTGCCAAGAACCGTCCTCCGCTCGGGCGACCTTAGTCTTGGTTGGCGAATTTGAATCGGTTGGCGAAGGCGCATCGGTTGGCGAAGGCGCAGCCTGTTCGGGTTGAGCAACCGATTCAGGCGAATCCTCAGTAGTCTGAGCAACAGTCTCCGAGACGACCTTTTCTGGCTCGTCTTGCTGTTTGACCTTGTCCGAGTCACCACTTCGCAACATCAGAAAAGCGAACCCGAGAACAACGATGACACCGAAAATTCGGAGTGGGAGGATAGAATCTTTTGGGTTCGACTTGCTCATCGATTTTAGTCAGTCAGGCTACTTACGAGCCGCAGTTGGGCAGAGAAGCACCGAGTATTCACAAAGCACCGGTCCGTTTTCAATGCGGACGAGTAAATTGTTAAACCCTTTTTTGAATGAAGCGACTCGAAATCCTTCGTCGAGACTCCAACCGCTCAATCCTTGGTCTTCCCAAATCAGTTTGTCGTTCACCCACATTCGGGCAGCATCGTCACTGGCAATTGCGACCAGCATTTCCGTGGCCTCTTCAAAATAGACTTCGGTGTAGGCGTAGTAGGTGGAATCACCGCGCTCCATCGGTGGAGTGATTCGCATAATGTCGCTTTGGACGAACTGCCAACGCAGTGAGTGGCGTTTGGTTTTGGAGTTCAGAACGAACTTTCCGTCGGTGTAGTCCGCGTCCAAATCGATGCCGATTTCGGGTGGGTGAATCACTGTGTAGTCGAGCTTCCCTTTGTTGTCCCACGGACCAATAATATACCAGGTGTCGAGAAACAGCCAGCCTTGGCGCTCACTATTGGGGCTAAAACGTCGACCTGGAAGAGCCTTGGCGCGAATCATCTCGGTCGGGATTTGAATGCGAAGCGAACTTGCGTCCTGGGACATGTTTCTCGACCGAAATGCCGAACTGCTGCCATCCCGATTTGAGCTAATTTTGCTACCTCCATCACCGCCTTTGCCTCGCGCCGCCCCTGGCTTTCCCTTCCGTCCTTGTCCGCTGCTCGGACTCTGCCCAGCCTCAGCAAAGGCTTCGCTACTGCGACCAGAAGTGTTCCTCGAGCCCAGGGCTCCAGCTTGCTGAGCCATGTTCACTGCCTTCGTCCAATTCCCAGTGGCTTGCTGACTTTTCGCCGCTTGGGCAGCACGGTAATCCTGAAGGTCACCGACCGTCGACGCGGATGGCGATGAAGGCGAACCACCCGACTGCGAAGACGATGCTGTTTCACTCCCGGCCTGACTTTCTCCGGACTCCGATTGCGACCCACTCTGTTCAGATCCGGACTGTTGTTGCTGGTCGCCGCTCGACATTTCGGACTGGCTTTGGCTGCCTGAATTCGCCTCTGAAATTTTGCTCATCGCTTCCTCAAACGAGCTGCCTTCCAACTGCGCCATCTCAGCAGCCCGCATCTCTGAGAAGTCCTCCGCAATGGATTTCTCTAAAAATTCTGACTCCTCAACCAATTGGTCTAAATCCATCTGATTGACATCCGAAAAATCATCGGACATTGGCTTGTCAGGAAACGCGACATCGCCCAGATCGTTCAACTGATCCATCACGTCGCTACTGGTCACCAGCTCTTCTAGAGTAGTGATGTAATTGTCTAGCCCCCGAATCGTACTTTGAGCCGGATGAACGAATTGACCATGCTGCTCTTCCGCACTGTAAGGGTTCGAGGAATTAGCCAAGACCTTCTCCAGCCCCGCAACCAGCGGATTGCGAACGCCACCTGCTTCGCCCCGCAGAAGCTCGGAAACCTTCGCCCAATCTGTCGGAGTATCAGGGGTAACTGCCGTTTCCGTTGTGACAACTAAGGCTGCAGTCTTCGGCTTGGTCGCATCGGCAATCGGGACATCGGTTCGAACGGAAAGGTGATAGGCCGACTCGTCAGCCTTCTTAGCCAATGCGACCAAATCGTCCAAGGCGGGCTGGTTGAGGTCATCCAACGTCCGCTCGGAAAGCGCCTGCAAACTGGCGTCGCGCTCTTCGCGCACCCGTTTCTGGATGTCGCGCATTTCGCGAACTTTATCGGCGATTTTCTTCTCTTCCTTTTTGCGAGCCTTCTTCCGCAACTTCTCGGCATCGTCTTCGTTGATCGCGATCTTCTTTCGTTTCTCGCGCTCCTCCTCCAACCGCTGACGCTCCCGCTTTTCAACCTCGGCGGCACGCTTTTCAATCTCCTGAGGATTCACGGTCATCGACGACCTGGCGAACAGCCAAACAACCAAGGCGACCCCGATGTAGAGACACAGGGACAGGACGAAAACGAGACCATTTTTGGGCTTAGCGTCGGTTGTAGTGCTCATCGTAAGTGCGGATCCCGACGTTGGGAAGATGGTTGAACTGACACAGATCGAGGATTTCGACTACCCGGTGGAGTGGCGTTGTCTCGTCGGCGTCTAGGCGGATGTACTGGGAAGGATTGGAGATGCTAATCTCGCGTAGGAACAGGTGAAGTTGGGTCTTGGTCGTCTCTTCGCCATCAATGAAGACCGCTCCCTCGACATCAATTCCGATGACCAAAAAATCATCGCTCGGAATCACCTTGGCAGCGGACGCCGAGGCTGGAAGCAAGACGTCGATATCGCGATTCTCTTTCTTCGTCATGGTTGAGACCAGGAAGAAGATGAGCAGCAAAAACACACAGTCTATCAAAGGCGACATCGACACCTCAGCTTCGTCTTCTTCATCCGTCATCAATGCCATCGATCTGTCCTATTGTTCTCCAGCGATGAGTTGGCGAGTCTTGACCGAGACCCGGGTGAAGCCCTGCAATTTACACAGGTCGATGGCGTCGATGGCTTTCTGAAATGGAGTTTCCCGATGGGCGTTAATTTGCAGAGGGCGATTCAGAACTTCGATGCCCTGTGTATTGACCAGTTGTTGAAGATGAGCGGCAAGATCGGGAAGTCGCTGCCATTGATATCCCCCGTCCTTGTCCTTGGCTGAGGCCGGGATCAGTGTGTTGCCGATCTCGTCGATTCCGATGACGATGATGTCTTCCACCGTCGCCGCCGAAACCGATGCCGTGCTGTCGGGCAAGTCGACCTGAATCTGCTTTTCCTTCCGTTTCAGAATCGAAGTGACGAGAAAGAATATCAGCAGCAGAAAGACACAGTCGATGAGCGGAGACAACGCGACTTCGGCGTTGTCCCCCCCTGCCCCAACTCGCTGTCTGCGCCGAATTCGCATGATCAATCGGTGTCGGGAACCTTAACTTTCCGTGCTTCCGCGCTTGAGGAGCCAACCGTGAGTCAATCGCTCAAAATCCTCCTCTAAGTCATGACCGGCCGAATTGATACGTCCTTTAAGAAAGTGATATACACCCAAGGCTCCGATCGCGATGATCAAGCCAACTGCGGTCGTGATCAGAGCTTTTGAAATCGAACCCGCGAGCATCGAGGCACCGCCATCATCACCGTAAACTTCAACGAGTTTGAACGATTCAATCATTCCGATCATCGTTCCTAGAAGGCCCAAGAGAGGAGCCAAAGCGGCGACCACTGCGAGCGAGTAGGTCTTCTGAGAATGCCGACGCAACTCACGTGCACCGATATCCTGAGCGCTCGGGATCAGTAATCCGGGATCGGTTTCGCGGTGATCGATTGCGAACTCGACCATTCGGCCTAGGGTGCTGGGCTTGGCCTCGCATGCTGACTTCGCCTCAGAAAATTTTCCCTCTGCAAGCAGCGGAGCCAAATCGTTAGTCAGGCCATCGGGTGTCACATAACAACGCCGCGAAGCTAATAACCGCTCGACCGCGAAGGTGATTCCGGCCATGAGCAGGGCGACCAAGGCAACCGAGGTCATCCCGCCTTTAATCAGTTCGGAAAACCAATTCACTTCGACTGTCACAGCACCCTCATCGGCCCGAGCAATAGCAGGTAACCCCAACCAGATTGATAAACCAAAGAATCCCCATCGCTGAGTCCGATCACCGTACATTCCCGATGATGTTGGATTTTGCAACAATATGCAATTTATTTCTCGCCCTCTCTTCAACCTCGGTCTCACCCTGATCATTAAAGCAGACCTTCCCAGATCTCATCACCGAACATCAAGCCTCTTTTTTCCGACGATGAACTCACAGAGCAGGCAAGGCCCTAAGAGGCGACTATTGTTCTTGGCAGAAAGCAGTACGGCTTCGCCAAAGACCTAAGTAAACAACCGGGTCTTTCAGTGGGTGCAATGTAAGAAGCTAGCTCCCTTCTCAAAAGCCGCATTCCCCTCCAAAAATTCCCGACAATTCAGGTTCCTTCCCAACAGGTTTTTGAATAAAACGAGATAGCGTATTGGATTGGGGCAATCACACGCCTTTCCTGACACCTTTTCTCACTATGCTTCGCCATCTCATCGCCTCTCTCGTCCTGACTACAGTCTTGACCACACCCGTCAGCGCAAAGACTCTTCCTATCCAAGGAGAGACCTTCCAAATCGGGGAGCACGAGGCGTTCGTGATCCTGCCTCCCGATGCCAAGCCCAACACTCCTTGGGTCTGGTATGCACCGACACTTCCGCGCCTTCCAGAAGCCAACGAGAAATGGATGTTTGAGCGTTTTCTCGCTCAGGGAATCGCGATCGCTGGGATCGATGTCGGCGAGTCTCACGGTAACCCAGAAGGACGCGCGGGTTTCTCAGCCCTCTACGGCTATCTCACGACCGAGCGCGGATTTGGTAAAAAACCTTGTCTGCTGGCGCGGAGTCGCGGCGGCTTGATGCTCTACAATTGGGCAGTTGAGAACCCCGACAAAGTTTCCGGAATCGCTGGTATCTACCCGGTCTGCAATCTCGCTAGCTATCCTGGATTAGCCAGAGCCGCATCAGACTATGGGATGACCGCCGCACAACTGGAAACGCAACTCGCCGATCATAATCCGATCAGCCGAGTCGCTCCTCTCGCTGCCGCAGGAGTCCCGGCCTACCACATCCATGGCGACAAAGACCACCTCGTCCCACTCGACAAAAACACCGCGGAATTGGCCAAGAATTTTCGGGCCGCAGGAGGTCGCATTGAAGTCCAGATTATTCCAGAAGGCGGACACGACGGATGGCTAGGTTGGTTTCAGTCGGCTCCTCTGACTCAATTCGTCATCGCTCGGGCATTGGGCCAAGCCATCCCCGAAAACTTCGGCACCCATCCTGGTCAGCCCGCCTCACTATTTAACGGCAAAGACCTCTCCGGCTGGACGGGCGACCCCGAATTCTGGCGCGTCGAAAACGGCATCATTGTTGGTGAGACGACAGAAGCGAAACCCACCAAAGCGAACACGTTCCTAATCTGGCAAGACGGCGAGGTCTCTGATTTCGACCTGACTCTGAAAGGTCGCGTCACTGCCAACAATTCCGGAATCCAATACCGTTCCAAAGTCGTCAATCCGGCCATCTGGGCTGTCGGTGGCTACCAGATGGATATGATCAACAACAGCGATCTGTTCGGCATGCTCTACGAAGAACGCGGCCGTGGCATCCTGACCCGTCGCGGTCAAACCGTTGTGCTAAATCCCGGTGCTAAGCCACAGGTGATCAAGCGAGCTGACATCTCCGCACCTCTCGATGTCGCTGAGTGGAACGAATATAAAATCGTCGCTCGCGGCAACCACATGAAACACTTCGTCAACGGTAACCTCACCGCCGAAACCATCGATAGCGACCCCGAGAAGCGCTCGGCCCACGGCGTGCTGGCATTCCAACTCCATGCCGGACCACCAAGCCGGATCGAGTTGAAAGACATCGTCCTGACTCGGTTCGTTCCGGTCGCCGCGCCTCCCGCATCCGCCCCAGCTCCGGCAACCACTCCTGCTGCCGATGCTCCCCAGTGGATCTGGAACTCAAAGGCCCATGTCATCGAAACGATCTACGCCCGCCGTCAGTGGACGCAGCGAGAAAAAGTCCAATCAGCAGAGTTAGAAATCACCTGCGACAACGCCTTCATTGCTTATCTCAACGGAAAACTGATCGGCAAAAGCACACAGTGGGAGCGGGCTCAGAAGCTCGATTTAGCTCCCCACATCAAGTCCGGGGACAACGTTCTCGCTATCGAGGCGAAGAATGAAGGGGGCTTGGCCGGCCTGGTCGCACGGGCCAAAATCGTGGGCCCCAGCGGCAATGTCACCCGACTGATCACCAACAACGAATGGCAAGTCTCAGCCAATCTCCACGAAGACTGGTTGGCACCGAGCGTCGCTCCCGATGGTTGGTCGCCAGCAACGGTGATTGCTGCCTATGGCGCCCAGCCGTGGAACGATCCGCTGTCTTTGGCAACGAAGCCTGCAACTGCTGCAGCACCACCCACGCAACCCGCCTATGATGTCGTCCCAGACGGTTTCGAAATCGGAAAAATCTACGACGTTCCGAAGGAAACACAGGGCTCTTGGGTCTCGATGGCTGTCGATGATCAAGGTCGTCTTTACTGCTCCGATCAGAACAAGCTAGGCATCTTCCGACTAACTCTTGGGGAGAACGGAGCCCCTCCCCAGGTCGAAAAAATCAGCGCCGAAATCTCAGGAGCTCAAGGCCTGCTCTGGGCGCATGGCTCGCTCTATGCCGGACTGAATCGCAACTTCCCAGGAGCTGGTCTTTATCGCATCACCGACTCTGACAACAACGACCAGCTCGACAAAGTCGAAGCTCTCCGCAAGATCAGGCAAGGCGGCGAACATGGCATCCACGGAGTCGTCTTGGCCCCGAACGGCGAAGACCTGTTCCTCGCGGGCGGCAACCACAGCCCGATTCCCGCACCCGACAGCTCGGCAGTCCCGCTCAACTATGGCGAAGACCAACTGCTCCCTTCGATGATCGACTCCCGAGGTCATGCCAAAAACATTCGTGCGCCTGGCGGTTGGATGGCACGCACAGATCGCGAAGGAAAACAGTTCAGGCTTCAGTCTGCCGGATTCCGAAACCAATACGATATGGCCTTCAACTCCCATGGCGAAATGTTCAGTTACGACTCGGACATGGAGTGGGATTTGGGCACTCCTTGGTATCGCCCGACTCGACTCTATCACGTGACCAGCGGTGCCGAATTCGGCTGGCGCACCGGCAGTGGTAAATTTCCAAGCTACTATCCTGATGTGCTGCCTCCAGCTCTCGATATCGGACCAGGTTCACCGACAGGCGTTCTGTCCGGGCTCGGTGCCAAGTTCCCAGCGAAATATCAAAACGCCATCTACGCCTTCGATTGGACGTATGGAACGATCTACGCTCTGCACCAAACTCCGATGGGATCGACCTACTCGATCGAAAAGGAAGAGTTCGTCACAGGCTCTCCCCTCCCCCTGACCGATGGCGTCATTTCGCCAGATGGAAACTTCTACTTCGCGGTCGGTGGTCGCGGAGCTGAATCCGCAATCTACCGTGTTCGCTACACGGGAGCTGAGTCTACAGAGCCAGCTCCGAATCCCGAAGGCGAAGGCGCGAGGCTCAGGAAGTTGCGACGCGAGATGGAAGCTCTTCAGACCGAAACCGTCGGGGGAGTCCATGCAATTTGGCCGCAGTTAGGTCATCAAGATCGCTTCATTCGCTTCGCCGCTCGGGTCGCTCTGGAGCACCAACCCGTCGAGACTTGGATCGATAAGGCACTGACTGAAACTGACAACACTCAAGCTTCGCTATCCGCCCTTCTCGCCCTCGCTCGCCAAGGCGGAAAGGAACATCAAGCCGGTCTTCTTTCGTCCCTCGAGAGCGTCTTCCAATCCGACCTCACCGAACCCCAACGACTCGAAGCGCTCCGGATTCTCGGGCTTTCGATCATCCGCATGGGCGAACTCACACCCGAAGCAGCAACACCTTTCATCGCGTTACTATCGCCCTCGTTCCCGGCAACCAGCGACCGACTCAATCGAGAGTTACTGCCGGTGCTCGTAGCTCTGGGATCATCCGACGTCGCCGCGAAAACCGTGCCGCTGATGTCCCAGGAATCGATCGCCCCGACCGGAGCGAACATTGATGCCAACCTCTTGGCCCGCGCTGGTGGCGGCAAACGCTTCGCAGAAACCGCCGCGTCGAACCCACCTGGCCAACAGATCTGGTATGCCTATGTCCTCCGGCACGTGTCGGAAGGATGGACACCTGAATTGCGCCAACAATACTTCGCCTGGTTCTCCAAGGCGCGTGCTTTCAAAGGAGGTGCCAGCTTTGATGGATTCCTCGAAAACATTCGCAACGAAGCCCTCACTGCTGTTCCTAATGAAACCGAGCGCCAAGCCCTCGCTAAGCTCAGCACTCAGCCCGCACGAGCCGTTCCCGAAGGCTATGAGAACGCCCGCGAACTATCGGTCGGAGTCAAACCAGGCCTCAAATTCGCGACCGAACTCTTAACTGCCAAGCCGGGCGAAAAACTCGCTTTGGCGTTCGTCAATGACGACCCAACCGGCATGATGCATAACCTGGCGATCATCGCTCCCGATTCCTTGCAGAAGGTGATTACAGCAGCGCTGACGATTGGCGAAAAAGCGGTCGAGCAGAACTTCATCCCGGACATTCCAGAGGTGCTCGCCTCAACTCCTCAAGTCAGCCCTGGCCGCAAGTTCACTCTCTACTTCACGGTTCCAGCGGTCGAAGGAGACTACCCCTTCGTCTGCACCTACCCTGGACACGGCCAGATCATGAAAGGGATTCTTCGGGTCGCGAAGTAGACGCGTTCGCGCTCTTGCGCATGCGCCAGAGGACGAACGGCACGGTGACCGCATACATGACCAAACTATAGACCGCCGACGGCACCGTCAGCGTTGGCAGTACTTCACTGGCTCCAGTGGCCGCAGCCGCAGTGGTTGCCGCCGCTCCAGCAACAATCTTTCCGACGGTGATTCCGAGAGTTCCGTTCTGAACTCCCGACTCGATCGAAATCGTTGTCGCGTCTCTTGTTCCCAGTCCGAGGAGTTTGGCAGAAAGCAGACCGAGCCCGAGCAGGATCACGTTCAACAGAATCAAGGCCGGCCCGAGAGCTGGGAAGTTCGCCGAAACGACTCCCCAGTTGGACGCTACCGCGGCAATGACAATCAGTGCGAACAAGCCAATCCCGACTCGGCTGATGGCCGTGCCAGCCTTCGCTACAAATCCGGGAGCAGACCGAGTCACCAACATTCCGAGCAGCACTGGCACGGCGGTCAGCAAAAACATAATCGCCCCGAGTTTTGCGATGTCGACGTCATTCGCAGCCTCGCCCATAAAGTGACGAACACTCCACACTACGACCAAAGGAACAGTGAGAATGGAGACCAGGCTCGTGACCGCAGTCATCGAAATTGAAAGCGGGATGTTTCCGCCAGCAATCCGCGTCAGGACATTGGTCGTCACACCACCCGGAGCGCAGGCTAGAATCATCAATCCCACCGCCAATTCCGGGGGCAACTTGAACACCGTGGCGAGCGCAAAACCAACCACTGGGAGCAACAAGAGTTGGTTGGCTAACCCGACGCCAAACGCCTTAGGAAATTTCAGTACCCGCGAAAAATCAGCCCCCTTCAGCCCGAGGCCGAGTGAGAACATGATAAACGCGAGAATGAGCGGCAAAGCGACGTCGACCAACATGCGCACACCCTAGCAGGAGGTCGAAAGAAAGGGCAAGAAAGTGCTGAGTCAGGACGTCGCGCGCGTCTCGGCCTGCCGAAGTGAGCACAGCGAGCCGCCATCGTGCGAGTCGGTGGGCCGGAGGTCTCAATCCTACCTCCGATCAACGCACGGAGACGTCGCGCCAATATGGAGAGTGGAATTGTATTCCGCTGATCGACGGAAACCAAAGCGGAGTGTAGCTCCACTCCATATTCCATGCCCACAAAGGTAGGGTCAGGACGTTCCGGCCTGCCAAAATGAGCCTATGAGTCCGGAGACCGGCGAGCTTGAGACGACCGTGCCAGGTTGGTCGGACTCAAAACGATCGAAGGTGTAGGTACCATTAGCCTCAACGAGAGCATACGTGGTGGCCGCAGAAGCGAACGGAGCGAAAACGACGGCGAGACCAGCGAAGGCGATTTTTGGAGGCGTCATTGCAGAATTGGAGTATGGACGAGTTACCCGATCAAAATCCCTCGGGCGAAAGCTCGTCAAAGCCAATAGCGTTCGCGGCGATCTTGCCAAGTGATGGCAATGTTCAGTGAACCACAGCCTCAGGATTCCTAGATCTACCGCGACCTCCCGCAATGGCAGATTCCTACTCCTGCGCAAAACCGATCTTACGATCATCTCCGCCGGCAAATGAATCCATTCGCAGCGCAGCAGCCTCGGTCACCAAATCGGAGAGCTTCTCAACGATCTTGTTAGTCCCCTCCCCTTCGGTATGATTTAGCGTTACGGATTCGACAGAGCTGTCGGAAATCCCAATGGCAACCTCGTCTTGCTGAAAAGTCAGACGCGGAACGATCAACAAGTGAATGTGATTAGCCCTAGGTCCGGTCTGGTGAATCCGAAGGACAAGATTCACCGACCAACTCCGATCCTCGTTGGTGAAAACGATTCCCGATGCATTGGGTGAGATCAGCGCTGCCTGCCCTTCATTGATCGTCACGAAGAAGGCGCAGCCCTTCGGGATTCCGACCTGAGCCGTCAGATATCGAATCAGGTCATTATAGATTCGCTCAGAACGGGGACGTTCGGATTGAACACCCTCAACCGCACGATTGAGAGCAACTTGGAGTTCGCGATAGGATTTCATTGGGGGGAAATTCGGGGGAGTTTCGTGCGGCACACTAGAGCCTGACGATCACCTCGTCAGCGCTATAACGAACTTTCGCCAATGAGGCATATTTATCACCTGCGGCGCGGTAGCCGACCGGACATAAAACAACGGACGTCAGACCGAGATCTGCGAGCCCTAAGATCCGGTCATACTCAACGGCGCTGAAGCCTTCCATCGGACAAGAATCGACCTTTTCGATAGCACACGCGGTCATAAGGTTTCCCAGTGCGAGATAAATCTGACGAGACATCCAATCCGCCTGAGTCGCGGCGTCTAAACGCCCGATGAACCCTTTCATCATTCCACCATATTCAGCTAGGCTCTCAAGATCCACACCCCGAGTCGACGCCGTGGATTCAAGGAAGCGGTCGATGTCGGCTTCGCCAAATTCCGTAGGTCGGCACATCACGATGAGGGCCGATGAATCGACGACCTGACGCTGTCCCCAGCTGTGCTCGACCAGTGGCTCGCGCTTCTCGCGATCCTCCACGACAACAAACTTCCAAGGCTGCAACCCGAACGACGAAGCAGACAACCGAAGCACCACGAGAAGCCGCTCCATGGTCTCCGTAGGCAATGCCTTTCCAGCGTCAAATTCCTTGGTCGCGTATCGCCAGTTCAGGGCGCCAATCAGGTCGGTTTTCTCGCTCATTGCCGATGCTAGCACAGCCAAGCGATCAATCAACAGATGCCCGTTACGCTCTAATCTCCGTCGATCAGCGGAATACAATTCCACTCTCCAAATTACGCGCGACGTCCCCTTTTGCCTGCCTTCTGCTGTTGATCGGAAGGTAGGATTGGGACTCCTGAACCACCGTCTCGCATGCGCGGCAATTCGCCTAGGCTCGCGATTTGGCAGCCGAGACGTCTGACCCTTTGCAGTCCCAAAGCTGCCCGTTTGGCATCGATCTAACTAGATGTCCGCACGAGGTTGAATCTAAGAACTTTGGGACTATGAGTAGCCATCATGTCCACGATTTCTCCCAGTGACCTCTCCCACCGCATTGCCCTTGGCGAAGCGGTTCGGCTACTTGATGTCCGCACCCCAGGCGAGTTTGATTCTGCCCACGTCGAAGACTCAGTCCTCATGCCCTCCGATACCTTCGACGCCGATGTTCTAGGACAGCACATTGGAACCGACGAACAGGTTATTGTCATATGCCAGAAAGGTCCGCGCGCCAGCGCAGTGATCAGAAAGATGCAGGGCGCTGGCTATCAGTCTTTGACCAAACTAGATGGCGGAGTCGCGGCTTGGATCGAATCTGGACACCCGATTGTGGAGGGCGGCGGAGCGATCGGACTCGACCGCCAAATGCGCATCACCGCCGGGCTGTTGATTCTTCTCGGGATGGCCCTCGGAACTTGGGTGCACGCTGGCTTCTACGGTCTCTCAGCGTTCATCGGAGCTGGCTTGATTTTCGCCGGCGTAACTGATCTCTGCCCGATGACTTCAGTGATCGCCAGAATGCCATGGAACCGCGCCGGCGGGCCATCGAGGACTGCCTTGCTCAAATCGACCACGTCATCGTCTGGCGAAGCTTGCTCGGCCGAAGGCGGCGGTTGAGGCTGCTAATGAAAGCGGCCCGGTCGGGCCGCAGAAAATAACTACGAAGGTGAAGGCGGGCTGGAGCTTTGCAGCGGCAGGGCTACCCCGAAGTCATCATTCCAAGCCGAATAACGATCCCGGTGAGGAGCAAGATCTACCACTGCCGTCCAGAGTTCGCCTAGCACCGCGGGAGACGGGGTGGCTGAATGATCAGACCTTCAGCTTACCTACTTATAATACCGCTCGAGCACGCGCTGCTCGGCAGGCAGGAATTGATCGCGCCAGACGCGCTCCCCTCCACTGCCAATTGATTCGACGCCGCCTCCGGTAGTCGAGCCCTGAGCCCTTTCAGTTTCGGGGCCTTGGTCGATGACGGTTTCACCAATCATGTCACCGGGAAGAGCTCGGGATAAATCCGTGTTCGAGACACCCTCGATATTGTTCGTCCCCAAGTCCGTCATCTCGCGACTGAGTGACATCGGGGCTTCACCTGGGCCTCGCTGAATGCCCCTATTTCCGGGGCCTGGCTGCTGGTTTTCACCCAACCGCTCTCCTTGGGACATCATCATCTCCAAAGACTCGTCGCTTCCCCACTGTGGCTCGCCTTCTCCCGGCTGTCCATTTTGTCCCGGCTGACCAGCCGAGTTTCCGCAACCTCGTCAGGTGCCAGCATTCTCTCTCAACCGCTCCCGCAACTCCTTCATCTGCTGCGGGTCGAGCGGCTTCAATTGAGCCGGATCCATATTTTTCAGCTGCTCCATTAAATTCGGGTCGAGCTTGAGCTGGTTAGATTTCATCTGCTCCATCGCTTCATTGAATTGTTCGGCCAGTTTCTTGCGCATCTCTTCCTGAGCCGCCGCTCCGTTGCTAGCTTCGAGAGCTGCCAGCGTCTCTTCTGCCATCTCGAGGCTATCACCTAGACTCTGAATCTGGCGTTCCAAGGACTCCTGCAGCGAATCTCCTGCCTCCAGACTGCTGTGCGAAAACCACTCGTTCTCAGGTCGGTCTCGCAACGAATCGATCTGCTCACGGACTTCTTCGGCGGACTCTGGTTCAACAATTTCTTCCTCCTCCAACGTCTCCAACCACTCCTCCATCTGCTTCCAGGCGGCGGGCTCTTCAGTCGACGCGGCAACCGCTTCACGTGCGGCGATCGGAAGAAACAAGGCGCCGAGCAAGGTGAAAACCGACAACACTCCTGGCAGAACCAAGCGATCCCAGCGCCAGCGAAAACGAGCTTCTCCATCATCGATCGCGGTGTCAGGCCATTCACAAACATCGGCTGACGCAGTCGCCAGCGCATTGTTGAGACCGAGCTTTGAATCGAGCCGAACCATCGCCGCCTCACCAGGAACGAACGCCTTTTTCGCTAGCAACCACGCAACCACCGCGGTCACCACCAGCAGTCCCACAAGAGCCCCACCCAGCAGTTCAGCGCTAGGTTCCCAGCCACGATAGCGGGCAAATAGAATCGCACACGAAGCAATGATAAAGGTCGGAACCGCCACTTGGATCCAGCGTTGAACAAACCAACCGGTATTGAACTGGCGCGCCACCGATCGAGCCCGGCGCTCCCAGTGTTCCCTCGCCGTCGATGCGGCTTTAGGTTTCGTCGATTCGTGATTCTCCATGGCTCTAGTGGATTTCGACCGAAAATTTCGGACGACGTTCAACTTAGGATAGTCCCTTTGTCGCTTTCTTTGTAGCAAAACCTGTCCCATCCATCGGAGTGCCCAATCCGCCGACAGACCCAGCCCAGCTGCCGATCAATCCGTCTAGCCCGCCCCGCCTCCATGGCGAGCCGATGATCGAGGCTCGGTTCAAGGCGACACCTCAAGATTTCAGGGTTGACGAAGTGTTAGGATTCGAGCCTTCTGGCGGAGGTGAACACGCCTACCTCCACATCGAAAAAACCGGCTGGAACAGCAACGACGTCTCCAGCCATATCGCTGAGCGTTTAGATATTCGGAAACGTCTGATCAGCCATTGTGGCGTCAAAGACCGGGACGCTGTGACTCGCCAATGGTTTAGTGTTCACCTGCCGGGTCAGCCTTCACCCGACCCCGAATCTCTGGAAACCGAGGGCATCCGCATTCTCGAAATAACGCGCGGAACTCGGAAACTCCGGCGCGGAAGCCATGACGGGAACCGATTCGAAGTGACCCTGCGTGACGTGGCTCTTCACAAATCGGCGTCGCGAGCCAATGTCGAAGCGCGCTGGCAGGCCATCGCCTCTGGTGGAGTCCCCAACTACTTCGGCCCGCAGCGATTTGGAAAAAGCGGCGATAATCCCGAACAAGCCCGCCGGCTGTTTCGTGGCGAAACGGAGATCCGAGACCGGCTCGTCCGTGGACTGATCATCTCGTCAGCCCGCAGTCTTTTGTTCAATGCGGTCGTGGCAAAACGGATCGCTGATGGGCTTTGGGGGCGCATCATGGACGGCGACGTTTTCGGCTTCCCAGACAACCGCTCACTGATACTCCCTGACCGGCTTCGAGGCGACGAATCCGAACGCCTTGAAAGCGGCCAAATAGAACTAACAGCTCCGCTCTGGGGTGCAGGTGAATTGCTCAGCACTGGAGCTGCGAGAGAATGGGAGAGCCTGCCCGCAGATCCCGAACTCGCCGAAGGACTGGAGTCCGTCGGAATGCGGCAAGAACGCCGAGTGATTCGGCTCAGGCCTGTGAACGCGGAATTCGAATGGCTCGATCAAGACGATCCGAGTGGTAGCTCCGCAATTCGTCTGCGATTTTCTCTGCCCTCAGGATGCTACGCGACGGAAATCGTTAGAGAGTTGGCGAGCCTGATGTAGTTACGATTTCCCCCTGTGGCGTTTCCCACCAGCATTCCCCGAAGGTTTCGGCGGTTTCCGCGGGCCATTGGTTCCGCTCGGCTTCGCTGGCCCAGATGGTCGCGCCTGACCAGGCTTTGTGCCAGGACGCGTTCGATGATCGCCAAAGTACTTCTCGCTCCGGTAGCGCAACCACACCCGAAGAGTCTGCGGAACCTTGTCTTTTTGCTGTGGAGTCAGGCGCTCGTAAAGAGCTAGTGCCTTCTCCCGCTCGCCTCGGCAGGCCGCATTCCGCCGAGCTTTCCACAGGTCCCTAGCAACTCGTAGACGTCGACACGCCTCCTTGAGCAAGGCATCTCCAGTCAGTAGAGCGGGGTCTTTCTTGGATTTTTTCGCAGGCACGTATCGACAATATAACCCTTCTAACCATCTTCGCAGCCAACCGATCTTCTCGAAATAACAGATTATCAGACGAGCCAATGGCTAACAAAGCCAAAAACTTTTCCTGAGACAGCCAGCACTGGACTGGAGGAATTTGTCATAAATCTGCAGTCATCCTGGGGTAATTTCCCACTGAACCCTCAAAACTAGCCACTTCTTAATCAATAGAATTAATGACATTTCGTAAATTTTGATAAACTGCTAATCCTAACATTATCAGAAATCTCAATTATTAAATTGCTTTTTATTTGTGAATATTATAATTTATAGGCCTAGATCGTTTTATTATGGTTATTTCTTGGGGGAAACAAATTGGCTGTGCTGTTGCACTGGCTGCCGCTCTGACCACTGGCACCAGCTCAGCTCAATCACTACCGGATTCGTTCCGGCAAATGCTTAAGAACGATCCCGAACTTCGGGCAGCCGAATGGGACACTCTGGCTGCTGAGTTCCAAGCCAAGGCCGTCAAAGGTCAATTATTTCCTCAGGTAGGCATTAGTGCTTCAACTGGATTCTCTAGGCGAGACCGCAGCATCGACGGACTCGATCAAGACGGTTCAGATCGCTTCAGTCGTCAGGTAGGCATCTCTCTTCGCCAACTGCTTTTTGATGGCAACGGCACACTCAATACCTACAAGGCCGCCAAACAACGTGCAGAACTTCAGAGCTACCTCTCACTGGGCGCTCGAGAAGATCGGGCGGTCGACCTCACAGAAGTCTACCTGGAAGTTTTACGCACCCGAGAGCAAATCCGAGCGGCCAAAGAGAACGTTGTCAATCACCGCCATATCTACCAAATGGCGGTAGCAAGATTCGAAGGCGGTGGCGAAGCCTCTGACTCAGCTCTCCTCGAAGGTCGTCTTAGCCTTGCCGAATCCACGCTACAAACCCAAAGACTTCAGCTGCAGAGAGCCGAAGCACGATTCCAACACCTCGTCGGCATCGCTCCCAAGGGACTTAAGAAGCCTGCCACCCCGAAAGTTTCTACCGTTCATAAAGATCTCGATTTCTGTGGAAACTGGAACTATCGAGCTGCCAAAGTCGGATACGAGGCAGCCAGACTGGATACCAAAGTCAGTCGATCAGCCTACATGCCAAAATTCTATGCCGACATTGGCTATTCTGCCGGAGAAGACAATCTAGGTATCCAAGGACGCGACAATGAGTTTCACGCTCTGGTCGTCGCACGCTGGGACGTGTTCACCAGCGGGACTAACAAGGCAAACGTCGGTAGATCAAATGCAATCGAGTCGAAACACCTCGACCTAATCGATGCCGCTCTGCGCGATGCTAAAATGAACTCACGGCTGTTGCTTCTCAACTTAGAGGGAACATCCAAGGCCTATACATCTCTGAACCGCTATCAAACTCGTTTAGCCAAAGTGGTAAGTGACTACCAAGACGGGTTCAATCTTGGTCGCCGAGACATCCTAGAGATTCTCGACATGAAAGGTGAGTACTACTCCGCTCAAAATCAACTCATCGACGCCCGCTATGAAATGATGGCAGGCAGATTCCGCCTCCTCGGAATGACCGGCGGACTTGCCGACTACTTCCTCGCCGCTTCAGCGAGTGGCAAACAGAACAATTACTCTAAATAGAAACACTTTTCGGAGTTAAACAACACTCCGCTACCTCCCGTTCACCCCACCCCCAACCCCCAATTTCCAAACTACGAGACGCTTCCGACTGTGCCTAAACCAACCAATGACCTGCTCCTTACCGCTCTATCGATTGTCGGTAAGATTCACTCGAAACCCGTAAACGACGATGTCGCTACTGCAGGACTTCCGCTGGAAGACGGGTTACTGACTCCCAAGCTTCTCGTCCGTGCGGCTGAACGAGCAGGGTTTCAGAGCCGAATGGTCAAGAAAAAGCTCTCTGCTCTCCCGAACGCTCTCCTTCCAGCTATTCTCCTTCTCGAAAACAATGCCGCCGTTGTTCTGACAGGGATCGAAAATGGGGAGGCAAAACTCATCTTTCCAGAGTCGGGCCATGGCACGGGAACGATGTCTGTTAGCGAACTGGAACAACACTATACGGGCTACGCTGTTCTCGCCCGACCCAGCTACGAGTTTGAAGGGAGAGCTTCATTTAGCGAAGAAAAGAAGAGCAAATCTTCATGGTTCTGGGGCACTCTCTGGCGCTTTCGAAGCTTCTACGGACGGATGGCAATCGCCACTGTTGTTGTCAATCTTCTGGCACTCACGTCTTCTATCTTCGTAATGAATGTTTACGATCGCGTGGTTCCTAACCAGGCGACTGAAACACTTTACGTTCTTGCGATCGGAGCATTCATTGCTTTTGGATTCGAATTCCTGCTAAAAGGGCTTCGCGCCTTCTTCGTCGACCGTGCTGGACATCGCATTGATGTGATCATGGGGAGCGCCTTGTTTGAGCAAGTTCTTAACATTCGCTACGGATCTCGCCCTGAGTCAGCGGGAGCCCTCGCTAGCCAAGCAAGAGCCTACGAGAACCTCAAAGAGTTTTTTACTAGTGCTACTGTAGCCGCTATCGTTGACGTCCCTTTCGTTTTCCTGTTCGTCGGCGTTGTCTACATGCTCGGAGGCATCGTCGCGATACCGATGTTGGTCGGCATTTTTCTCTGCCTTGGGATCGGACTGATCATGCAGATTCCGCTCGGGCGCGCAGTTGCCTCTAGCTATCAGGCTTCGAACCAACGCCACGCACTCTTCGTCGAAGCTGTGAACTCGATGGAGACGGTCAAAGCGAGCCGGGCTGAGGGCTTCCTCCAAACGAAGATGGAGCAATCTGTCAACGTTTCAGCCCGTGCCGACGGTCAAGCAAAGTGGTACTCACAACTCGCGATCAACCTCACAGGATTTGTCCAACACATGGTCAGCATGGCAATAGTCATGGTCGCCTTCTACCAGATCATCGGAGAAAACATGACCATGGGCGCGATGATTGCCTGTGTCATCCTAGCCGGTCGTGGAATGGCACCAATTGCAGTTCTCTCTTCACTCTTGACCCGCTTTCAGCAGTCGCGGCGATCCCTGAAGGGGCTCAACGAAATAATGGCGCTTCCCAGCGATCAGGATGGCTCAAGCGCTCCTAGTTCACTGGCTGAGTTCGAACCGTCGGTCAAGGTCTCGGGTGTCGGCTTCACCTATCCCGGCGAGTCCAATCAAGCTGCCGTACAATCGCTGGATCTTACAATTGAACCTGGAGAACGCGTTGCTCTCCTAGGAAAAATCGGGTCTGGCAAAAGTACAATTATTCGGATGCTTGCCGGACTCTACGCTCCATCCACCGGTCGCATAGAAATTTCAGGCCTCGACATCAACCAAATGGCCGCAGCGGAACTCCGTAAGAACGTCGGTTACGCAACTCAAGACTGTACTCTTTTCTACGGAACTCTTCGATCCAATCTAACGATCGGCGACCCATTCGCATCAAATGAAGATATCTGGTGGTCTTTAGAAACTGCCGGATTGGCTGACTTCGTCAAAGGTCACCCGCAAGGACTAGACATGCCGGTTAGCGAAGGTGGTTCATCACTCTCCGGTGGGCAGCGCCAAGCCATCTGTCTCGCCCGCTCCCTGATGAGCCGCCCAGGTCTTTTACTTTTGGACGAGCCCACATCCGCAATGGATCCAGGAACGGAACGTCAGTTCACGACGGCGTTCAAAGACTACTTAGTCAAATCAGGCAACCACACACTGATCGCCGCGACACATCGCGCCTCACTTCTTCCTCTCGTCGAGCGCGTGATCGTTCTCGATTCGGGAAGGATCGTTGCCGATGGCCCTAGGGATGAAGTCATCCAAAGCCTAAACGGCGTCAGCCCAAGCGAATCTACCACTGCCCGTTCCGCAGCCTAAACGTTTTTTAACTCCCAACCACTGCCAATGAACACTGTTACCAACGACGAACTAGACTTCGCCCGAGACGCAAAGTCAGCACTTCAGGGCGATCGAATTCCGGGTGCAAACCTACTGCTCTTCGGAATCATCGCCCTTCTCGCATCCTTAGTCTTCTGGGCCTCACGGGCTGAAATTGACGAAGTAACAAAGGGGAATGGAAAGGTGATCCCATCCTCCTCGATTCAGACAATCCAAAACCTCGAAGGGGGAATTCTTCGAGAAATCAATGTCACTGAAGGCCAAATCGTTTCTGAAGGCGACATGCTAGTCCGGATCGACGACACCATGAGTAACGCCTCTTTCAGAGAGAACGTTTCCCAAGTCGATACTCTAGATGCTCAGATGCATCGCCTCTATGCCGAAGCAACAGGACAAGAACCAGTATTCAGCGACCGACTAATCAGCGAAAAGGGGGATCTCGTTAATCGGGAGATGAATCTTTTCAACAAGAGAAAAGCAGACTTGCAACTCCAAGAACAAGTTCTCATCGAAACTCTGGGTCTGGCCGAGGAGGAACTGTCGATGACAATACCTCTCGTTCAGAAACGAGTCGTGGCAAAAGTCGACCAGATCCGCCTTCAGCGCGATGTCACCGATCTGAAGGGCAAGTTCAACGACCTCGGATCCCAGTTCCAGAAGGGTTCAATGGAGGAATACAACGAAGTCCGAGGAAAGCTCGAAGCCCTTCGGGAGTCCGTTCGCGCCCATCAAGACAGGGTCAGTAGAGCGATCGTCCGCTCACCTGTGAATGGCACAGTCAACAAAGTCTATATCAAGACAGTCGGCGGGGTCATTCAGCCCGGAGAGTCGATCATCGATATCGTCCCACTGGATGACACACTTCTAGTCGAGGCCAACATTCGCCCAAAAGACATCGCGTTTCTTCATCCAGGCCAAGAAGCAACAGTAAAGTTTACCGCCTATGACTTCTCGATCTATGGTGGACTGAAAGGGGAGGTCGAATTTATCAGTGCCGACACCATTCGAGACGAGATCGACCAAAAACTATACTACCAAATTCGCGTCAGGAATAACACTGGCGGTGGAATACTAAAAGACGGAAAAGAACTACCTATTATTCCTGGAATGGTCGCCGAAGTCGACATTCTAACTGGAAGGAGAACCGTCCTCCAATACCTCTCGAAGCCGTTCCACAGAGCGCGCTTCAACTCTCTCAATGAGAGATAACCAAGGGCCTGTGCAGCCCACAAAAACAGACAACTAAGAGATCCAATTGCTAAGGGAAAAATTGCTATGAACAACAAACTCATCGTAACAGACAAGGGAGCCGATCTATCTCGCGAGATCGACGTCATCAGTGGAGCTACAATTAAAGTCACTCCAGGACAACAAATCCGTTTAGTTGATTCAGACGGAAACGCAGCGCCTGCGAATCTCGCGCCATCAGGTGACGATCTCGCAGTTACCTTCAATGACGGATCATCGATTCTTCTTGAGGATTTCTACGCATCAGATAGCGACGAAGACCCGATCATCGTTGAGGTGATGCTGCCAAATGATGACAATCAAGGAACAGAAAGCGCCGATTCTGACTATGAAGCCAGCGGCATTGGCTTCCTTGAAGGAGCTGCTACTCAGTCCCTTATGCGCTACTCCAGCGTCAATACCAACTTTAGCGGGGGCAATGTTCAGTCGGGAGCTTCGGCCTCAACGGGAAGTTCTTCGGGAAGTTCATCAGGAGGCTCTTCAAAAGCCGCCAGTGACTGCTGCGATTGCTCCTGTGATGATGACGGAGCGACAAATTCCACTGCCACGCCCCACTCCAATGGATCGGTCGGCGCTGCCCAGTATTCGGGAGACGTTGCGTATCCCGTGACCGGCGATGCCTGCGGCACAGGCAATCACAGCGGCACTTCAAACGGTCAAGCCAACACAGGGAACGCTGGGAACTCAAATGGCTTCTTCTATACAAGCTCGCCAACTGTTAGCAACGGATCGAACCAGAGCGGAAACTGTGGCGCAGTCCAGCCAGCCACCAATGCCGCACCGCAGATGCTGAATTGGTCGATGTCCGTGACTGAAGGCGAGTCTCATGTCATCACGGCCCAGGACATTCTCGGCAGTGACACATGGGCAAACAATCGAGACCTCACCATCAACGTAAGTAACCTCGATGGAGGACACTTCGAATTCGCCGGACAGCCTGGCGTTCAAGTTACCGAGTTCACCCAAGCGGACGTCGTTGCAGGTCGGGTTATCTTCCTCGACGACGGCAACGAAAGCGCACCATCATTCGATGTAACAATCAGCGACCCATCGGGACTTTCCCAAACTCGCTCGATGGTCATTAACTACAATCCAGTTAATGACGCGCCAGACATCGCTGAGGCCACGATCACGGTCAGCGAAGGCCAAACGGTTCAAGTCACGTCTGCGATGATTAATTCCGACGATGTTGACAATACATCTGGCGAACTGACATACACCGTAGACCAAGTCGAAAACGGTCACTTTGAGTGGGATGCTGCTCCGGGGACTCCGATCACCTCATTCACCGAACTCGACCTCGAAATGGGCCGGGTCAATTTCGTTCACGACGGAGGAGAAAGCGCTCCGACATTCAGCCTAACCGTCAATGATGGAGAACTCACTGACTCGGTCACTGGCAGCGTCTCCTTCACAAAAGTCAACGAAGGCCCAACAATCACCGTCAATGTTCTCGACATCGAAGAAGGCGGCACGAAAACACTGACAGCCAGCGACTTGCAGGCAGACGACGTCGATTCAACGGATTCCGAACTCGTCTTCAACATTACCGATTTGGTCGGTGGTCAGTTCGAACTCGTTAACGCCGATGGGTCTACAAGCCCAACAACCGAATTCACTCAGGAGCAACTCAACAACGGGGAAGTTCAGTTTGTCCACAATGGAACCGAACAAGCTCCATCCTACACCGTCACCGTCAATGACGGTGAGCTGAGTGATTCCGGCCCAGCTGCGATCAACTTCACAGAGATCAATGACGCTCCAGTGATCGAGGCCAACATCCTCGACATCACCGAAGGCGGATCAAAGATCCTCTCGAATACTGACATCGACACCAGCGACGCGGAGGATGACGACGCGAATCTTACCATCACGGTTAACTCAGTCGAAGGCGGACATTTCGAGTGGGTCTCACTTCCTGGTGCCCCGATCCGTGAGTTCAAACAATCTGATATCAACGATAGCAACGTCCGCTTCGTCCACGACGGCGGTGACACTGCTCCGAGTTACCAGATCACAGTAACCGACACTGGTGAACTCTCTGATTCCGGCCCAGCCGAAATTTCGTTCACCGACGTTAACGACAAGCCGGTTGTAGAAACGGCAAGTCTGGACGTCAAAGAAGGTGAAACTGTCATTCTTGATCGCTCAAACATCGAGATCTCTGACGAAGAGACTACCGACCCATCACTCCTGACCATCCGCGTTAGCGAAGTTACTGGTGGCGAGTTCCGCGTTGCAGGTTCCGAGAAGCCTGTGACTGAGTTCACTCAGGAGCAGATCGACAATGGAGAAGTCTCGTTCGTCCAGGACGGAACTGAGATTCCTGCCGCATTCACCGTGAAAGGCTACGATGAAGAGAACCTTGAAAGCGATCCGAAGGAGGCGGACATCACCTTCACTGAGACCAACGACGGCCCAACCATTGCGTTGGAGTCCCTTGTTCTCGAAGAAGGCGGAACCGCTGACATCAACAGCGACAACGTCAAGGTCGCAGACCCTGACAACTCCGATGCCGAGCTTCTCATCACAGTCGATGAGGTCTCAGGTGGCCGCTTCGTCCTGAAGTCCGATCCAAAAGGCACGGTGACTGAGTTCACCGCCGAGGACGTCGCCTTGAATCGCGTTCAGTTCGTTGACGATGGTGCTGACGACAAGGCTCCAACCTACACATTGAGTGTCAGCGATGGAGAATTGAATGCTACCGACAACCTCACTGAAGAGGATGCAGGAAACACATTCACGGCAATCAACGACAATCCAGATCTCGTCACTGATGGATTCGACATCAAAGAAGGACAGCGTTTTGTCATCACCAACGATCAGGCACAAGGATCAGACGAAGAGACTCCAGACGCCGATCTTGTTCTTACCGCATCAGAAATCACTGGCGGCCGACTCATCCGAGTCATTGAAGGAAAAGAAGTCGAACTTAAAGATGGTGATACCTTCCTTCAAAGCGACATCGACAATGGATCGATCGCCTTTGAACACGATGGCACCGAAACCAAGGATTCGTCCTTCAAGCTCCTTGCCAAAGACGACGGATCTCCAACTGGATTCAGCGAAATCAAAACCGTTTCAGCAACTGTTGAAGCAGTCAACGACGCTCCAGTCCTCGAGAACAATACTGTCTCAATCAAAGAAGGCGAGTCGATCGTTCTCTCTGACGAGAACCTCAAAGCGACAGATGCCGAAGACGGCCCAGAGAGCCTCACCTACACCGTTGATTCGGTCACTGGTGGAAAGTTCGTTCGCACTGCCAACCCAGAAGAGATCGCCGATACCTTCACACAGGCCGACATTAATGCCGGTCGTGTGACCTTGGTTAGCGACGGAAAAGATCCGATCCAATACAACGTCACTGTAGCCGACTCAGGTAAGCTCACCGATTCCGGCCCAGGCGTTGTCGACTACACAGCAGTTAACGACAAGCCAGTTGTTGAGAAGGCTTCGCTTACTGTTAATGAGGGCGAAACGGTAGTTCTTGATCGCTCAAACATCGAGATCTCTGACGAAGAGACTACCGACCCATCACTCCTGACCATCCGCGTTAGCGAAGTTACTGGTGGCGAGTTCCGCGTTGCAGGTTCCGAGAAGCCTGTGACTGAGTTCACTCAGGAGCAGATCGACAATGGAGAAGTCTCGTTCGTCCAGGACGGAACTGAGATTCCTGCCGCATTCACCGTGAAAGGCTACGATGAAGAGAACCTTGAAAGCGATCCGAAGGAGGCGGACATCACCTTCACTGAGACCAACGACGGCCCAACCATTGCGTTGGAGTCCCTTGTTCTCGAAGAAGGCGGAACCGCTGACATCAACAGCGACAACGTCAAGGTCGCAGACCCTGACAACTCCGATGCCGAGCTTCTCATCACAGTCGATGAGGTCTCAGGTGGCCGCTTCGTCCTGAAGTCCGATCCGAAAGGCACGGTGACTGAGTTCACCGCCGAGGACGTCGCCTTTAATCGCGTTCAGTTCGTTGACGATGGTGCTGACGACAAGGCTCCAACCTACACATTGAGTGTCAGCGATGGAGAGTTGAGTGCTACCGACAACCTCACCGAAGAGGATGCAGGTAAAACATTCACTGCAATCAACGACAATCCTGAAATTGAAGAGACTCCATTCTCCATTAAAGAAGGAGAGATGGTGACACTGACTCCAGAGATGGTTCGCGCCACTGATCAGGAGAGCGCTCCTGACAAAGTCACACTCACCGTCACTAACATGAAGGGTGGAAGCCTCGTTAGAGTCATCGGTGAAACGAGCGTTCCCATCGCCGAAGGTGAGTCGTTCACTCAGGAGGAGTTAAACAATGGATCGATCAAAATCATGCAGGACGGAACTGAAACCGCTCCGAGCTTTGATCTTGTCGCTAAAGACGATGGCACTCCAACTGGCGTTAGCGAAGTCGTCAGCATTAGGCCAAATCTGGAAGTCTTGAACGATGCTCCGGTAATGGAAAAGGCACAGCTCGCTGTCGCCGAAGGTGAAACTAAAGTCATGTCTCTTGAAGACTTCACCATGATGGATGAGGAGACCGCTACGGCTGATCTTAAACTAGAGATCGTTGGCCTAACCGGAGGAGATTTCATCTTGTCAGGTAAGGGCGAAGGCGAGGGAGTTGTTGTCACTGAATTTGACGCTCAAGATGTCATCGACGGCAAAATCAGCTTCCGTTCCGACGGCGGCGAAGAGGCTCCAAGCTACGCCGTTAAGGCAATCGATGAGGCCAGCGCGGAAAGTAATGTGGTGGTTGCTGATGTTAACTACACAAACATCAATGACATCCCCGAGATGACAGTGGCTTCGATCGCGCTCAAAGAGGGAGATACCCTGACTTTGAGCCGTGAGATGGTCGCCGGTAAAGATGCCGAAACTCCTGATGCAGAACTGGCCTACAAGGCAGTCGACCTCACTGGAGCAACCATCGTTCGTTCCTCAGGAAAAGACGGCGACGTTCCTCTCGGTGAGGGCGACACCTTTACGGGAGCTGAACTCGAATCGGGAACCATCAAGATTGTTCATGACGGCTCTGAAGTTGTGCCTTCAATGAAATTCGTTGCAATCGATTCCGAAGGAGCTGAAAGCGCTCCACTCGAAGCGACCGTTGAATACACAGAGGTCAACGACAAGCCAGTCATGGAGCCGGTTTCCGTCGCAATCACAGAAGACGGGCTCGCTCCGATCGATCGTGAATTGCTCAAGGCAACCGATGCCGACAACGATCCACAGGATCTAACCTTCTCCATCAGAGACCTCACGGGCGGCAAGCTCGTCCGGGTTGTTGGTGAGAAGGAGACTGACGTCGAAGGAACTCCAGAACTTACGGCTGAAGACCTCACTTCTGGTGAGTATGCTATCCGCGCTACAGGTGAAACCGCTCCGGCCTTTAAGGTCAGTGCGAAAGATCCTAGCGGCTTGGAAAGTGATCCAATCGATGCCGTCGTTACCTTCACCGAGGTCAACGACAAGCCAGTCATGGAGCCGGTTTCCGTCGCAATCACAGAAGACGGGCTTGCTTCGCTCACTAGTGAGATGCTTCGGGCCACAGACCCTGACAATGAGTCGAAAGATCTAACCTTCTCCGTGAAGGAACTCACAGGCGGCAAGCTCGTTGAGTTCGTCGATGGCAGGGAACTCGACGTCAAGGACGCACGGGACATCACAGCTGCCGACTTGGGTGCAGGTAAGTATGCAATCCGCGCCATGGGTGAAACCGCTCCAGCCTTCAAGGTCGCTGCGAAAGATCCTAGTGGTTTGGAGAGTGATCCAGTTGATGCAACGATCGCGTTCACCGAGGTCAACGACAAGCCGGTCATGGAGCCGATCTCCCTGGCCATAGCCGAAGACGGGCTCGCTTCACTGACACGGAAGATGCTACGCGCCTCCGATGACGACAATGAGTCGAGCGAACTGACCTTCTCAGTCAAGGAAATCACGGGTGCCAAGCTCGTTGAGATGGTTGAAGGCAGGGAGACTGATGTCGAAGGTTCGCCAGACATTACGGATGCCGATCTCACAGCAGGAAGGTATGCCATCCGTGCCACGGGAGAAGACGCCCCGACCCTCAAGGTCGCTGCGAAAGATCCTGCCGGCTTGGAGAGCGATTCGGTCGACGCAACCGTTGCCTTCGCCGCAACCAACGACAAGCCAGTCATGGAAGCGGTTTCCGTTACCATCGCCGAGGACGGTCTCGCGGCTCTCACTCCAGAGATGCTTCGTGCTACGGACGCCGACGGTGACCCGAAAGATCTGACCTTCTCGGTCAGGGATCTAAAGGGTGCCAAGCTCGTCAGAGTTGTTGGTGAGAAGGAAACCGACGTCGAAGGAACTCCGGAACTCACTGCAGCCGATCTAAGCTCACGCGAGTTTGCGATCCGCGCAGTTGGTGAGGAGACTCCGTCATTCAAGGTTAGAGCGAAAGACGCTGACGGCCTCGAAGGCGATCCAATCGAAGCAGATGTAACGTTCGTAGCAATCAACGACAAGCCAGTCATGGAGCCAGTCTCTGTGGCCCTCGCTGAAGACGGACTTGCTACGCTCAACGGAGAAGTGCTGCGAGCAACCGACCCTGACAATGAGTCAAAAGACTTAACCTTCTCTATCAAAGAACTCACGGGCGCTAAGCTCGTCGAGATGGTCGATGGTAAGGAGTCAGACGTCAAAGGTTCACCGGACATTACGGCTGCTGACCTGACTGCTGGCAAGTATGCCATCCGTGCCACAGGTGAAGACGCTCCGACCCTCAAGGTCGCCGCGAAAGACATCGATGGACTCGAAAGCGATCCTGTTGATGCGAACGTCACCTTCGTGGCAAGCAACGACAAGCCGGTTATGGAAACTGTCACTGTGGCAATTGCCGAGGACGGCCTGGCTACGATCAATAGCAAGATGCTTCGGGCCACCGACGCTGACAACGAGTCGAGTGAACTGACCTTCTCGGTCAAGGAACTCACCGGTGCTAGGCTCGTCGAGATGGTTGATGGCAAAGAGTCCGCAGTCAAAGGTTCACCGGACATTACGGCTGCTGACCTGACCGCAGGAAAGTATGCCATCCGCGCCACAGGTGAAGACGCTCCGGCCTTCAAGGTCGCTGCGAAAGACGCTACTGGGCTGGAAAGCGATCCGGTCGATGCAGACGTCACGTTCGCCGCAGTCAACGACAAGCCCGTCATGGAGACAGTATCCGTGGACATCGTCGAAGACGGTCTGGTCACACTGAACGCCGAATTGCTTCGTGCTTCCGACCCTGACAACGAAACGAGCGAACTGACCTTCTCGGTTAGGGAGCTCACGGGCGCTAAACTCGTTCAGGTCGTCAGCGAGAAGGAATCTGACGTCGATGGTTCGCCGGACATCACAGCCGCTGACCTCAGTGCTGGCAGGTATGCCATCCGGGCTACAGGTGAAGTTGCTCCGACGTTCAAGGTCGCTGCGAAAGACGCTGCTGGTCTGGAAAGTGATCCAGTTGACGCAGCCGTCACCTTCACGCCAGTGAACGACGCTCCGGTTGTCGAGAAGAACGCTGTCACTGTCCAACGCGGCGGAACAGCTCTCCTCTCAGAAGAGAACCTGTTGGCCACGGACGCAGACCCAGTAAGCAGATCGAAGACGGGTGAATCCACCACAACACTGACCTACACAGCATCCGAATTGACAGCAGCGCGCTTCGTCAAGACGGTGGATGGTGTCGACAATGAAGTGACAAGCTTCACGCAGGCTGAAATCAAGGCAGGCAAGGTCAAGTTTGAGAGCACCGACGACACAATCGATGCTGACTACTCATTGTCAGTCAGTGATGGTGTTGCTTCGTCCGCACTCAGTCGAGGTGTTGTTACAATGACTGCAGCTTCGGAGTCGAAATCAGTGGAAACTCGGAGTGAAATAACAACCGAAGTGGATGAGACAACCGAGACCGAAGTTGCGACCAAAGAGGTTGCCGCGAAGGAAACCGCCGCCAAAGAGGTCGCGACTAGGGAAGTTGCCACGGAGGAGACTGCTACCAAGGAAGCAGCAACCGTCGAGGAATCCGCCGCTAGAAAAGCCGCCGCCATCGATACAGAAGTTGCTACCAAAGAGGCAGCAACGATTGAGACCGCCGTCGTCAAGGAACCGATCGCTAAAGAGCTTGTGCTCAGCGAAGACTCCTTGGCAAACGCACTCGATACCGCCTCTCTGGAGACGGGATCTGTGAAGATAGCAACTCCGGTTGCGAAAGAAACCAACCTCGTAAAATCCGACCTCATCGCAGAACAGGGCGCGATTGAGGTCAAAACCGACGCGGGAACGACCATCGAGCTCGAACAGGAAGCAGCACCTGTCGAGACTAGAGTCGTTGCCACTGAGGTCGCTACCAAACCGGAAACCGCCGTGGTTGCCGAGTCGCCGCTTCCTACCATTGAGGAGGACAGCGCCGTGGCAGCAACAGACGTGATCTAAGCAGGATCAGGGCATAGGCCTCTGCGAAATTTCGCATAGCGAAAACCTAGCAGGGTAAGGGGCCGGGGGACGAGAGTCCTCCGGCCCTCGCCGTGTCTAGAATTACACTTCAGGAACTTTTTATCGCTCCCTAAATAAACATCCCAGCGACCGCCGCGCTCAACAAACTCGCCAGTGTCCCAGCGAGCATCGCCTTGAAACCCAGCGACGCCAGAATCGGTCGTTGCTCGGGTGCGAGAGCGCCGATTCCGCCCAACTGAATTCCAATCGATCCGAGATTGGCGAAACCGCACAAAGCAAAGGTCGCGATCTGTATCGAACGATCGCTTAACTCTTCTTTGATCTTCCCTAGATCATTGTAGGCAACAAACTCATTGAGAACCATTTTCGTTCCGAGCAACTCTCCAATCGCCAACACTTCAGCGCCAGAAATCCCTACAGCCCACGCGATCGGTGCGAACACATAGCCGAGAATCATTCCGAGTGACAACTCACTCATCCCAAACCATACCCCCACCCCGCCGAGGATTCCGTTGAGCAATGCCACAAGCGCAATGAATGCGATCAGCATGGCACCAACATTCAGGGCCAACTTGAGTCCATCGGTCGTTCCTTGGGCTACAGCATCGAGTGCATTCGAGCCAATGCGATCTCGAGGAATAAACAAATCCGAATCAATCTCCTTTGTCTCCGGCACTAAAATTTTGGCAGCGAGTAAGGCAGCCGGTGCGTTCATCAACGACGCACACAGAAGAATCGTGCCAAACCTCTGCTGTTCTTCGACATCCCCTCCCCCGAGAATCCCGATATAGGCCGCCAATACACTGCCGGCAATCGTTGCCATGCCACCGGTCATCAGAGTCATGATTTCCGATCGGGTCATTTTCGGAATGTAGGGTTTCACCAGCAGCGGAGCTTCCGTCTGACCGACAAACACGTTCGCTGCGGTCGCTAAAATTTCAGCTCCAGAGAACTCATCGCTTTGATTCTCACGACCTCGCCAACCCAATTTCGCCGCTAGCCCGACCACCAACTTCGTGAACATCCGCATCAGCCACGCCATCCCGAAAACGATCCACTGTAAGATCCCAAAGTAGTAGAGCAGCGAAGTCAGAGCCGAGACAAAGATAATGGTTGGCAGAACTTGGAAGGCCAAGACGAACCCAAACTTCTCGAACTTGACCAGATCGCCGAAAACCATTGCCGATCCCTCAGCCGTGTAGCCCATCAATGTCACGAATCCTTTCGAAACAGCGCTAACGACCACAGAGAAATCGGTCTTCAGAACGAAGAAGGCGATGATGATTTGAAGAAGCAGGCACCCCAGAACCAGACGCCAGTTCACGGCCCCTCGGCGGCTACTCAGTAACCAAGCAAGCAGGAGAAGAACGGCGATCCCTAGAAGTCCGCGAGCAATAGACATAGGCAGCCAGAATGGAGAAGACGCGCCTTCTCGTCAATCCATGGTTGTCGTCACCGCGACGAAGTCCTTAGATAGGCACCATCTCGACCGACCATGAGCCAACGACCGCCCAACATCCTAGACGAAATCGTTCAGCGAAATTCCTCCACATCGGATGCCATCGCAGTCGTGTGCAGAGAAGAAAGCGTCACGTATCAGGAACTCTTTGATCGAGCCGACAACCTCGCCGCAGCGCTTCTGCCGCCCCGCCCCGATTCCGGGCCACGGTTGCGGATCGCCCTCCAGTGTCCCGATGGCATCGACCATATCGTCGGCGCCCTCGCTATTCTCCGAGCCCAGGCGTGTCTCGTCCCGATCCCAACTCAACTCACCCAGCCTGAGGTCGATGAGATCCTGACCACCACCGCCCCCCACGGCATCCTCCGATTCGATAGCGATCAAGACGACCCGAATTACCAGCCGACTCCGGGGCTTGTCCCACCATTTCCGAACGCCGAACTCGAAGCCCTGAACCCGTGCTTCATCCGCTTCAGTTCGGGGACGACGGGTGTTTCAAAAGGCGTCGTGATCACCCACGAAGGTCTGCGCGACCGCGTCAGCAATGCTAACACCGGTCTCCAGATCGGCCCCAGCGACAACATCCTTTGGGTATTGCCGATGGCGCACCACTTCGCCGTATCGATCATGCTTTACCTGTATCACGGAGCGACCACGATCGTCGAACCGTCACCACTTCCCGAGCAGATCTACGCCACCGCTCTTCAAGGTCGTGCGACCGTCAGCTACGCCAGTCCGTTCCACTACCGCGGCCTTTCCGGCTTCGAAGGTGGCGGCCCGCTCCCTGACCTTCGGCTGGCCATCGTCACTGCCGCTGCGATGGACGAAACGCTTTCTGCGGAGTTTCGAGAGCGCTTCGGAATTCCCCTCACTGGTGCTCTGGGGGTGATCGAGGTCGGCCTTCCAATCATCAATCTCGATGACGCCGCCACGAACCCAATGGCTCTGGGAAAGGCTCTTCCTGACTACGATATCGCGATTGTCGACGAAACCCTCGAACCTGTAGCAGAGGGCGAAATCGGTGAACTGATGATCCGCGGATCCGGAATGCTCGCGGCCTATCTCGACCCGTGGGATCCAGCTCCGGGCTGCTTTGCAGAAGGCGGATATTTTCGCAGTGGCGACCTAGCATCAATCGACCGTAACGGCACAATCCAACTTCGCGGTCGCCTTAAGTCAGTGGTCAATGTCGGCGGGATGAAGGTGTTTCCTGAAGAGATCGAGCAGGCAATCAATACCCACCCGTTGGTGACTATCAGCAGAGTATCTGGTGCCACCCATCCGACTCTAGGATCCTTTCCTGTCGCCGAAATCGTCACGACCGAGCCCGTCAAACCGGTCGCCCTGATGAAGTGGTGTAAGGAGCGCTTGGCTTCCTACAAAATCCCGATGCGCTTCACCGTCGTCGATTCAATCCCAATGACCCAAAGTGGCAAAATCCAGCGCGGTTGATAATCGCGGATTCGCGGTTGGTCACTGCGCTCGGTTATCGTAGGATGCACCACAAGTTCATACGTAACTATTTCTAACCCTTGCACCAGCGAGCCCAACAACCTTTTGCTCCAACTTCCGCCACACGCATTGCGATCGTCGGCGGTGGTCCGACGGGCTACACGCTCGCCGGGCTGCTCGCCCTTCGGGGCATCCGCTCGGTGGTCTATGATGATGGTCGGAAGCCGGAACTGATCGTCGGCGAATCTCTCCTTCCGGCCGCAGTTCCGATCTTCCAACGGCTCGGGATTGAAGACCGAGTCGCAGCGATCAGCCAGCACAAACCAGGCGCTTCGTTCTTTCATACCAGCGGTCACCGAATCGACTTTTCGTTCAAGAACGCTGAGAACCCGCTGCCCGGTTACGCCTACAATTCGCCGCGCCCCGCCCTCGATCACCTTCTCGCCGAACGCGCTCGGGAACTCGGGGTCAAGATCGTCCCGCAACGCGCAAAGTTGGCCTTCGACAAGGCAACCCGGAAGGTGAACCTGAAACCGGAATCCCTAACCGCAGCCGGATTCGGAACTGATTCGGATTTGGCGGAACAGCCCGCCCTGATCATCGATGCCACCGGCCGCACCCGCGCAATCGCCCGGGGACTTGACCTCCCATCGGCTCGCGGTGGTCGCGATGATGTTTCCTATTTCGCTCACTTCAAAAACTTCCGACACGACGAAGTCCCCGAGGGCCAGATCATCATCTCCGCGCTGACCCACGGCTGGTGTTGGCGAATCCCTCTACCCGGTGGACGACTGTCGGTCGGCGTCGTACTCGATCGGAAACGTGCTCTCGGGCTCGGAGGCTCCCCCGCCGAACGACTGGAGCATTTGATCGCAACCGAACCACTGCTCAAAGACTGCGGGCGAGAGGCGGAGCGAGTCACAAAAGTGTTCGCCTACGCTAACTACCAGTGGATCAGCGAAATCACTCAAGCCGATGGTTGGCTGCTCGCCGGAGACGCTTTCGGATTCGTCGACCCGATGCTCTCTCCCGGCCTGTTCATGGGCTTGGAAAGTGCGCGATTGCTCGACCACCATCTGTTTGGCTCGGCTGGCGAAAGCGCATCAACAGCAGTTCTCGATTCTCCGCCGCTTCTCGCCAGTCGATCAAAAAACTACGCTGCTGAAATGCATCACTGGCACGCCAGTTGGAGTTCGCTGATTCACTATTTCTACTCCGGCGAAATCTTCCAATTCTACTGGGCGGGTGAGCAGATCATGGAAAAACACGGTGGGTCAAAAGTCGGTGATGCCATCAACCAAAAGGTCAATGGCCACATCAATCGCCAAATCGCCATGATGGCGTCGGGTGGCACGACACGCAGCCGCTACAGCCGCAGTCTGCTCTGGCTATTTTCGAAGACGATGGTTCACGGTGCACCGCCTCGAGAACAGTTCTGTGTCAGCAAGTAGTCCCGAGAGGTTCTTCGGCAAACGAAGTATTCAGGGACGAGAAACGGCATTCATCGGGCAGGCCTTTTGGGACGGCAACGGATACACCGCAACGAGCGGATCTAAGGAAAGTCTGACTCACGTCCAATCCTCAGAATATTTCTAGATTTGGCCAACAGAATATTGGGTGGCCGGCGATATACAGCGGGTGGGTGCAATTCCCCCTACAAGTAAAATGATGTTCCCTGCTGATGACAACCCATCCTCCGCAGGTCACAGACAGTCATCCCGTCGATCCCCGCGCCTCCCCGCTTCCTCGTAACTCACGATACGAGTAGTCTTCAACGACACGTTGTCAGATCTCCCCGGGTAATGCGCACTGACCTCCACACTCATCCCCGCACCATATACATACGCA
>ENA-ORXR01000702-ORXR01000702.1-marine-metagenome-genome-assembly--contig:-NODE-702-length-41777-cov-136.291918_pt1 | contig 41777 bp, 28 predicted proteins | sample MGYA00237866_ERZ511479 | MGnify/ENA metagenome assembly ERZ511479
GGATGTGGCGTGTGCGCGTCGTCCAGATACGCATTCATGCGCGCGGTCACCTCTGGGTGCTCAGCGGATACGTCGGTAGTCTCGGCAAGGTCGGACTCGAGATTGTAGAGCTTGGTTTTGCCGGTGATCATCGGCTGGCGGATCGCCTTCCACTTACCCGAACGCACCGCCTGCTTGGGCACGCGTTCGTAGAACTCCCAATACAGATAATCATGCGCCGCTTGCTCCTTGCCGGTGAGCGCGGGCAGGAACGAGATGCTGTCGAGCCCCTCGGACGGCAGCGCGTCAGTCGCGCCCGCGAGTTCGGCGGCGGTGGCCATCAGGTCGCCGAAGTAGGCGATGTGGTCGGACGAACTACCCGCGGCGATCTTGCCCGGCCACCAGGCGATGGTCGGCACGCGGATGCCGCCTTCGGTGAGGCTGCGTTTCATGCCGGTGAGCGGCCCGGCGGGTTTGAAGCGTTCGGGATTGTGCCCGGCCTCATTGTGCGGACCGTTGTCGGATGTGAAAATGACGAGGGTGTTTTTCGCGATGTCGAGTTCGTTCAGCAGGTCGAGGATGCGGCCGACATCGCCGTCCATGCGGGTGATCATCGCGGCCTGACCTTTATCCTGCTTGGGCCAGTCTTTGTCCGCGTAGATGCCGTAGTCGGGCACTTCCGCGCCGTCGCCGGTCATCTTGGTCGCCTCGTTATTTGCGTGTGGAATTGTCAGCGGCATGAACAAAAAGAACGGCTGCTCGGGCTTGGCGCTGTGATGGCTGCGGATGAAGTTCAGGGTCTCTTTGGCGAACAGGTCGTGGGTGTAGTCAACGCGTTTGGTCGCGGTACCGCCGGTGAACCCGGCATAGCTGCGGTCCATCCGTTTCACTTCGTTGCGCAGCATCTCCTTTTCGAGTCCGCGCCAGAGAAAGGTCGGGTAGAAGTTGTGCGCGTGGACTTGATTGAGATAGCCGTAAAAGGTGTCGAAGCCCTTCTTCATCGGGTGTCCGGGATCGTCGCCCTCGCCGAGTCCCCACTTGCCGAACAGCGCCGTTGCGTAGCCGGCGTCCTTCAACACTTCGGCCACGGTCAGGTCTTCGGTTCGGAGTGATTGCACCCGCAGATTACTGCCGGCATTGCCCCGAACGTGCGTGTGGCCCATGTGCTGTCCGGTCATCAACACGCTGCGCGAGGGCGCGCACACCGTCGAACCCGCGTAGAAATCGGTGAGCTTCATCCCCTCGGCCGCCATCTGGTCGAGCCTCGGGGTTTTAATCAGTTCTTGGCCAAAGCAACCGAGGTCGCCGTAGCCGAGATCGTCGGCGAGAATGAACAGCAGGTTCGGTTGGGCGGTTGTGACGGCAGTCGCCCCCTGCCCTTTCGGTTTTGCATCCGCGCCAGCCGCCGCGAGCACGACCTTACCGTCGGCGTCGAGCCAGCCGAGCTTCGCCATGAACGCGTCCATTTTCACTAAGGTGTCGCGGTAGTCCGCGCCACGTTCCGCACCACGTCCCTTGTTCTCGTTGAAGAAACCATGCGGGCGTCCTTCATAAAGGTGGGTCTCGCAGAGGCTGCCGACCTTCTCCATCTCGGCTTGGTAGTTTTCGGCGACACGCACCGGGATCAGTGGATCCTTGGTGCCGAGAAATACGATGGTCGGCGGCGCGCCTTTGCGGATGTTGTGCGCCGGCGAAATTTTCTGCCAGTAGTCCTTCACGCGTTCGTGACCCCAGCCGTCTTCACCGGGTCCGTTGTTGTAAACCGGATTGAACAGAAACAGTGCGACCGGTTTGCTGCTGACGGTTTGATCACCCACTTCGAACCCGAGACAATTGCCCGTCGCCGCCGCCACATGGCCACCCGCCGAACCGCCGCCGGCGCCGAGGCGTTCGGGGTCGATGCCGAGTTTTGCGGCGTTGGCGCGCAACCAGCGCACCGCCGACTTGCCGTCTTCGACGCACTTGTCCGGGGTGGTTTTGTGCTTACTCTTCACCCGGTATTCGGCGGTCACGCCGATGATCCCTTTGGACGCGAGATGTTTGCAATGCGGTTCGAATTGAGTGGGCGTTCCACCGTTCCAACCACCGCCAAAGAAGAACACCACCGCCGGCCGTTTCTCCCCCGGCTTGGCGTCGGCCGGAGTCTTGATGTGCAGCTTGAGTTCGACGTCGCCAACCGTCTTGTAGACATGCGCGTCGAAGCCCTCGATCGCTTGCGAAAAGCCGACAAACGGCAGAATGAAAAGTACCAGGAGTGAACAAAGGCTAGGGATCAAAAGTCGTTTCATAAGTCTCTCTATCTGTCTGAGACCAACCATAGAGAGCGCGAAAGAGAAAGACATTCAGTAGCTGGTAGCCGGTAGCGAGTTGTCAGGAGGCCGGCCCCGCCCGGGCGACGATCCGCAATCCACTCAATTCGGGTGTTCGGCCAATGACCCCCATCCAGAATTTTATAACCACACGGCACCAACCTCCTCCCTACCGGCTACTCGATACGGGCTACCGGTTTCAATAACCAACGATTAAAGTGGGAGGCCGGCCCCGCCCGGGCGACCATCCGAAATCCACTCAATTTGGTTGTTCGGCCAATGACCGCATCCAAAACTTTATAACCACACGGCCACCAACCTCCTCCCTACCCGCTACTGGCTACCGGCTACTTAAAAGCCATTGTGACCACCTGCCAAACATTGGTACACTCCCCCATGCTACCGCGAACCTCCCCGCCGAACCGACGCACCTTCCTCACCACCACCGGGGCTGCCCTCACCCTCGCCTCCCCTACCCTACACCGAACCAGCCACGCCGCGAACGACACACTGCAACACGCCGCCATCGGCGTCGTCGGCATGGGCCGCAACGACCTACGCAACATCGCCAGCCACGCGCAGGTCAAGGTGGTCGCGTTGTGCGATGTCGACGCGAACAATCTCGCCGCCGCCGCCAAACTCCACCCCGAAGCCCGAACCTATCGGGACTGGCGCGTGCTCCTCGAAAAAGAAGGCGACAAAATCGACTCCGTAAACATCTCCGTGCCCGACCACATGCACGCCCCGATCGCGCTCGATACCCTGCGCCGGCGCAAGCATGTCTACTGCCAGAAACCGCTCACCCACGAGATCGCCGAGGCGCGCGATCTCGCCGCCACCGCCGCGAAAGCGGACGTGACCACCCAGATGGGCAACCAGATTCATTCGCACATGGTCTACCGACTCGGCGCGGCGTGGATTCGTTCGGGGGCGATCGGCAAGGTCAAGGAAGTGCACTCCTGGGTGAACGCGAAGTATCCGCGCCAAGCCCGTCCGACCGAAGCCGACGCCGTCCCCGCCCATCTCAACTGGGATTACTGGCTCGGCGTCGCGCCGAAGCGCCCGTACAAAAACGAACTCTATCACGCCTTCAACTGGCGAGGTTGGCAGGACTTCGGCACCGGCGCGATGGGCGATTTCGGCTGCCACATTCTCGACCCGGTGTTCATGGCGCTCGGCATCCGCCAGCCAACCAGCGTCACCTGCCTCGACGTCGAACCCGCGTGGCGCGATGACCCGGCTCGGTTCACCGACAGTTGGCCGGCATGGGAGAAGATCGCCTACACCTTTCCCGGCACCGAGTTCACAGCCGCGGACGAACTCCCGCTCACTTGGTACGACGGCGGAAAAAAACCGCCGCGCGAACTCGCTCCGCTCCCCGACGACCAAGAACTCAGCCGCTCGGGTTCGTTGTTCGTCGGCGAGGAAGGCGTCATGATGCTGCCCCATTATGCCGGCCCCCGCCTGCTACCGCGCGAAAAATTCCAAGCCCGCCCCAAGCCCGACATCGCCCCCGAGATCGACCACTACCACACCTGGATCGACCACATTCTCGCCGGCAAAAAAACCGACTGCGGCTTCGACTACGCCGGCCCGCTCACCGAAACCGTTCTGCTCGGCAATGTCGCCAACCGCTTCCACGGCAAGAAACTGGACTGGGACAGCGGCGCGATGAAAGTGACCAACCACGATCCGGCCAATGCGCTGCTGCGCCGTGAGTGGCGTTCGGGCTGGTGATTGGACATGACCGCGGAAGAGGCGGAGCACGCGGAATTTCGGACGCGTTCGCTCAGCGAACGCCTCCCAGAGGCAGCTTGTGTAGCACGGGGCTGTGACCCGTGTTGGAACGGGTGGTCTCCGGCCACCCGTCACTCCCCTTCACTTGATCGTTTTAGCATCCTACCCACGCCCACCTCTGGGAGTCATCGAGTAAAGAAGGAGTCATCAAGCAAAGATGTGGAAAGGCGAAGGTGGAACAGGCGGCCAGAGACCGCCTGTTCCAACACGGGCGACACGCCCATGCTACTTTTCCACCTTTCCATCTCTCCATCGCCTATCCTTTGTGATGGGGCCGTTCGTCAACTGCCCGAAAAGGTTTAGTAAACGGAGAGATGATCTGTCCCGAATGGCACTCGTTGATCAACAACGAGGCTGACGCCCAACACGAGTCTTGCGTACGCCAGTGAGCCAGAGGCTTCCGGTTCGAGTCTTGGCCAAAAACCGCAGACCAAATTCGGCAGACGGTCTGACCCAATAAATCCCGCGCTACGGTCGCGCACGCGCCGACCACTCACGTATGTAACATAGGTTTCAACCTGTGTTTGCTCCGACAGGTTTTAACCCGTCTAAATGGCCGTCGTTGTTGGGGAGGATGATGACTCTCCTGCCGCTGGCCGAACGGAACGCCACCACGTGGGCTCGTCCCCGTGGAGCGATGCTCATGGCAGAGCTGTTCCCGTAGATACAAACGCCACCACGGGGCTCGCCCCGGTGATGGCGTTCTTTGAGCCGAGCCAAACTGGGTTGGTCATCGCTCCACCGGGATAAGCCCAGGTGGTGCCGTTCCTTAGGATCTGATACTCGAGTTCCTCGAACGTGCCACACCTGAAACCGCGACCGACTCCTCCAAACTATTCCGAGTTCCCCTTAGGAATTTGGCTAGCAGGCTTCCGGTTTGGGTCTTGGTCAAAAAACTCGCAGGTCAAGCCGATCATTCCGAGCTAGCGCCAGTCGCCGCCGCTCTCGCTTTCACCCGCCAATCCCTCAAGGCACGGACCGCATAAGGTTGCAGCGATTTCATATCCACCTCCTGACGTTCTAACAGGGCCTCGCAGTCCTCGACACTAATCGCTCCGTGTTGTTCGCCAAGCTTGACGAGGCGGCTCAGCGCCCAACCGGTGTGCTCGTAGATCGTGGCGTAGTCGGTCAGGAAGGTGCTGTACGCGGCCACGGCCTCATCGTGGTTTCCGGACAGCTCATGCAGCACCGCGACACGCGCCTGCGCGTAGCATTTCACCAGATACAACTTCGAACTCGATTCCAAACTGGCAAAGGCCGCGATCGCCTCGTTGGTCGCGCCGCTTTGCTCCAACTCCACCGCCGGCGCTAGTTCGGGCAAGGGAACCCATTTCAGATCCATCGGCTTCGCGCGCAACTTATAATCAGCCTGATTCTCCATTGACGAGTACACCGAGACTCTGACCACCGATTGGATCCCAGGAAAAACCTGCGAGAACTGCGCGCGCCGATCCCCAGGCACCGGCGGCGCCACCACCGGTGCCGCGCTGGCTGACTCGACCGGTGCCACCAACGCCGCCACCGGAGGTTCCAGCGGCGTCTTGATGCTTGGCTCGCCCGCGTTGACCGAACTCGGCCATCTTCTCCATGCGGGTATAATGGTCGGCGCTTTCGCGTTGTTTCACCACGTGAATGATCTCGTCGACAAAGCCGTCGAAGCCGACCAGCACCGGATGGCTTTGGAAACCGGACGCCAGTCCGGCGGCGGCAGACAGGACAAGTTCTCGAACATGCTTCATGGTTCCTTGCCTATTCCGCCTTGCGGAAAATCACAATTGGCAATCCGCTCCGAGCCGTCTTGTCTTTTCCACTGCGGGTTCGTAAGAATCGATCATCATGACCGACCCTGAACCCAACCAAGTGCCAGACCCAAACCCAATCGATCCGGCGACTCTGCACGACTTGGAAATCAAAGACGCGCAATTGATTTTCAACGAGGTGTGGGAAGTTCTCGAGGAGGAATTTGGGCGCGCCGAACTACGATTCCCCAAAGAGCTCATCTTGCTTGGTGGTGCGCCGGGTTCGGGTAAGGGGACGCACACGCGTTACATGCTGAAATCACGCGGCCTCACCTGTGCGCCGATCGTGGTCAGCGGCCTGCTCAACAGCCCGGAAGCGCAACAAATCAAAGACAGCGGCGGCATGGTTGGCGACCGCGAAGTGATCGAACTGATCCTGCGCGAAATGCTGAAACCCGACTACCGCGACGGCGCGGTGCTGGACGGCTTCCCGCGCACCCACGTGCAGGTGGAATGCCTGAAGTTGCTGGTGAACAAGATGAACCAGTTGCGGCGCGAGTTTTACGACAGCGCCCTCGCCATCCATTTCCGCAAGCCGATCATTCACATCATGGTGCTATTCGTCGACGAACGCACCTCGATCGACCGGCAGCTCAAGCGTGGCGAGCAAAACATCGCGCACAACAAAGAGGTTGAGGAAACCGGGATCGGGAGAATTCGTGAGATCCGCAAGACCGACTTGTCCGAGGAGGCCGCGCGCCACCGCTACCGCGTGTTCAAGGAGAGGACCTGGGAAGCCTTGCAGTCCTTGAAGGAGATCTACTTCTACCACTTCATCAACGCCAACGGCACGATCGAAGAGGTGGAGGCCAACATTATCCGCGAGCTGAAATACCAGAGTTCGCTGGAACTCGACCCGCGCACTTTCGACCGTCTACGCCACTTGCCGCTCGCGTCCGAGACGGTGAACCACGCCCGCCAGGACCTGGTTCGGCGTCTCGACAGCTACGAGATCGAACACCCCGAACTGTTCCATCGCGTGGTCGATTTCGTGCGCGAACGGGTGATGCCGATCATCCTGCGCCACGCCATTTCCGGACGCGCGGTGGTCAACAGCGAAGACAACATGTTGGAAGATCCGGCAGCCTTAGCGATGTTGATCGATATCTTTTCCGAACGCGGTTACCACGCCGTGGTTGACTTGCAACGCATCCCCGTCCCCTGGCGGTTCGATCCCGAGACCCATCTGATCGATTGCCGTGAAAAAAAGATTTATCATATCAAAATCTATTTCCCGGGTTCGGAGATTCGGCGCGGGTAGCGGGATTCGGGATTCGGGGAGCGGGGAGCGGGGAGCGGGTTGTTCGAACAAAGGGTGTCTTCGTTTCGACCGGACCGGACGATAGAATATCGAAATGCGCGCCAGACCGATCAAACTTTTCTTCAAATCTTCGATTTCAAATTTCAAAGGTGGACCGGAAGTAACTCCGAATTTATTCGGGGTTGGTCGTGACGGAATTCATGCCGGCCGCACGTTTTCGAAGGAACCGTCGGGGTCGAACCGCAACGATAAAAAAAAACGCGCCCGAACGGGCGCGCTTTTCATCTGAGATAAACGGGTCGGTCTATTTTCCGTAGACGGAGATTTCGACGTAGTGGTTCATTTCGTTGGCGGTGTTGCCGCGGCTGTACATGCGCAGGTAGCGGGCTTTTTCGCCTTTGAGCGGGATCAGCTCGCCTTCATTGGTTTCGACGTAGGAGGTGTCTTTGCCGATGCCGAGTTTGGAACTGTTGTCGTAGTCATTGTTGAAGATCGTGCGCACGTTCTTCACGAAGTCGGCGTCGTCGGCGACTTGCAGGATCACGTCGTGGTAGACGCGGGCTTGGGCGTGGAAGTGCCAGAACACCACGGCGTGGAGTTCGTACTCTTTCTCGAGGTCGATCTGCACCCACTGGAGGCCGGGTCCGAGTTCGACGTAGGAGCCTTCGGATCCGTCTTTGTCGTCGTCGGTGATCATTTCCAGTTCGCCGATCACGGGGAAGTCGTCGGAGCTGGTGACTTCTTTGTTGAGGGCGATGTTCTTGGTGCCTTCGGGCGCGATGAACGCCGGACGGGCGGAGCCGCGAGCCTTGCGCAGGTTCGGGATGCCTTTGGCTGGCACGGGCGTGCCTTTGAACATCGGCTTCGGCAGCTCGAGCGGAATCGGTGCCATGCCGTCGGGGATAGCGCCCGCGACTTTGGCGGAGCCGGCGGCGGCGGTGGTGGTGTCGCCAGCGGGCTTGGCCGGAGCAGGAGCGGCGGCAGGTTTGGAGGCGGCAGGTTTGGAGGCGGTTTCAGCTGAACCGGACATGCCGAGCAGCTTTTCCATGGTGGCGACGCGCTGTTTGATTTCAGCGAGTTCGGCTTTGAGGGCGGCAACGTCTTGCGCCCCAGCTTGGAGGGCGAACGCGGCAAGCAGCGTGAATAGGAGGACAGGTAGTTTCTTCATGTGGTCGTTTGAAGGGTGTTTAAAGGGTGGAGTGAGTGTTGTATGGGGAGTCGGGTTAGACCGTGAAGTCATCGTCTTCGAGTTTGAGACGTTGTTTCGCAGCAATGGCTTCGTTCACCTTGAGCACCGTAACGGCGGTCGGGAACGCGACGTCAGCCGGGCAGTTGAGCGGGGTACCGTCCCGCACCGCGCTGAAGAAATTCTCCAAATGGTACATGTGCAGCGGCTTGTCGTTGGAAACGGGAATTTCCCATTTTTCGGGGGCGGGCGACATGCGCACGTCGACCGATGTGTCGGCGGCTTCGGGTCCTTCGTCGCCTTCCTTGGCGATCAAGCCGTTGGCTTTCAGTTCGTCCCAGCCGGGGGCGGTCACTTCGCGGTAGAGGTGATTCCAACGCGGGATTTCGGAGATGGCGAGGGTGGCCTCGGTGCCCATGAAGCGTTCGAGGAAGCCGAGCGAGGAGGTGGTGGTGAGCACTTGGTAGAACGCGCGGGCCATGCCCTTGTCGGTCTCGTATTCGTAAATCACCATGGCGTTGTCTTCCCACTCGTATTCCTCGTAGTAGTCTTTGCCGCCGCTGGCGAACACACTACTCGGGTTGCAGCCGAAGAACCAGTTTAAGATATCGATCTGGTGAGCGCCGAGGTCGCAGATTGGACCGCCGCCGTGTTTCTTAAACCAGCGCCAGTTGAGCAGCTCGTGCATGCTGTTGAAGCCCCACTTTTTGAGGTCTTCCTCGGGCATGTGATACTTCTCTTTAATCGTGTTGGGTTCGCTAACGCCACGGTTCCACTGGGCGTTGGCGAACATCAGGCGACCGAAAATGTTCTCGTCTTGGTGCAACTTCATCGCGTGCAGGTAGCGCGGATTCGAGCGGCGCTGGTGGCCGATCTGGCAAAGCTTGCCGGTGCGTTTCATGGCATTCACCATGTCGCGGGCACCTTCGATGGTGTTCGACATGTTCTTTTCGCAGTACACGGCTTTGCCGGCTTCGAGCGCGGCCACGGTCATCGGAGCGTGGAACACGTCCGGCGAGGCGCAGACGACGGCGTCGATGTCGGTCTCTTTTTCGAGCAGTTCGCGGTAGTCGCTGTAGACTTCGACTTTATGGCCGAACTTGCCAAGATAGCGAGACGCGTAGGTTTGGCGGTAGGGCCAGATGTCGCAGACGGCTTTAAATTTCACGCCGGGAATTTTGAGCATCGAGTTGAGCAGGACACGGCCTTGCGAGCCACAACCGATCAGCGCGACATTCACGTCATCTTCCGAAGGGGTTTCTTGGGCGCGGGCGGCGAGAGCGCCTCCGAGCAGGGCGGCTCCAGCAACGGCTCCAGCCGTGCCGGTGCCGATGAATTCACGTCGTTCCATATTTTCCATAGTGATCTCCGAAAGGATTTTACAAAGTAGTTCGACGTAGGTTGGCCGTATTCTACTCGTTGTGTCGAAAAAAATCCGATGATTTTTCATGATGATTGCGACCAAGCGAGCGATTCGGAAATTCGCACATATGCCGCTTCCACCCGTCCATGCGTCCGATTAAAGCGAAAAGTCATCGGCGCTGAGAACGAGGTGCTGTTGCTTGGCGAGGGCTTCGTCTGGGTCTCAACATGCTTTCCCCTACAGGCGTGCAACTGGTTTTGACGGTTCCTCTGCTGGAAGAAATCTCGTGAACGCTCCGCTGGAGCCAAGAAGAACGCGCCACGAAAAGGTCTTGTGGCGCCTTTGCCGCTGCTTCAATCTGGCGGTATGAAATCCGTGTTGCCATGCCTCATCCTCATCACCTTGCTTGCGTGCAGCAACGCCCCTCTCGGGTTCGGGCAATCCGCCACCGCCCGGACGATCGCGGCGCTGCTCGCCGCCCCCGAACCCGGACGGGCGGCACAGCTTGACGGCCGCATCGTCGGCAAGAAAAACGCCGCCACTTGGATTTTCCAGGACGCGACCGGGGCCCTGTTGGTGAACATGGACGAGGACGTCGAAAAAGGCGTGACGCGCGACATGAAAAAAGGCGCCCCGATGCGGGTAGAGGGCACGCTGTTCCAGCCGTTCGGCAGTAAAGAGTGGGCGCTACGGGCGGCTGATATTCAAGCGCTGAGAGGCGACTTGCCTAAGTTCGCTGCGCCGGTGCGGCCTTCTGCACATGTGCAGAGTCGGGTGGCTCAGGCGCCGACGGCGCAGACGGCGGTCGTGACGGATCGTTCGGGGCGGAAACCATATATCTTGCCGCGTTTGTTTGGTCGTTCAGGCAAATCAACCGGTCAGGTCGTGCCCGCTATACCGCCGGTCGCTGCTGGCGCGGCACAGACCCCAACCCGCGGAACGGCGGTTCCGAAAACCGCGCGGGCCGCAGCGACGACGATCGCCGAGGTACTGCGTTCGCCGAACGCGGGTCCGGTGGCGTTGTCTGGAACGGTGATGGACGTGATGAGCACCCAAAAGATTTTGCTGTGGGACGGGACGGCGGCGATGGCGGTTCGACTCGATCAACTGGTCCGCGTTCCCGAACTCACCCGGGCCCAACGCGTGTCGGTGCGCGGCACGCTGGTTCGGGAAGGCACGGCGCGGATCGAGTTGCAGGCGACGGAGGTCCGCTGATCGTGACGTTCGGGATTGTCACCTGTTCGGACCGCGCCAGCGCCGGCACCTACGAAGATCTCTCCGGTCCGGCCATTCGTGCCTACCTGGACGAACACGTTCGTTCGGCGTTCGAGATTGAACGCCGCGTGATCCCCGACGACCGTGCCACCATCGAACAAACCCTCGTCGAACTCGCCGGAACTTGCTGCCTCATCGTCACCACCGGTGGCACGGGTCCGGCCCCGCGCGATGTTACGCCGGAGGCCACCGAAGCCGTCTGTGAACGCATACTCCCGGGTTTCGGCGAACGTATGCGTTCGATCTCGCTCAATAGCGTGCCCACCGCGATCCTCAGCCGCCAGACCGCCGGTCTGCTTGGCCGTTCCCTCATCGTCAACCTCCCCGGCAAACCCACCGCCATCCACGAATGTCTGGATGCCGTATTTCCGGCCATCCCCTACTGTATCGAACTCGCCGGCGGTCCCGTGATCGACGCCGACAACGCGTTCGTGCCGCGCAAAAAATAATGCATACCGACTTCACGCTCTTCGACGATTCGAAACACATGCTCGAATGGCTCACCGACGAGCCCGAACGCATGATATTGGAAACGGTCGAAGAGATGCTGGGCGAGCAGTTGCCGGGCGCGGCTATCCATCAGTTCGTGGTCACGCACAAACCGCAGTGGCTCTCGCGCGGACGGAAAGGTGAGCAAGACGAAGAGGAATTGACCTTGGTTGGAACCGGCACCGCATTCGCCGTGTCGATCACGATTGCGGCCCCCGATGGCTCTTTTCCAAACGTGAACGGCATTCTATCCATCGTGGCCTATGACATGAACACGCCAGACCAGAGTACCCGGGTGTGGTTCGATGTGAATGGCAGCCTCGAGGAATTTGGCAGCAAGGGAGCCCTCATGCTGCGCGTGTACGAAGAGCAAGAGGATGCGTGACTTCAGGCCTTTTTGACGAATTCCGATTTCAATCGCATCGCACCGATCCCGTCCACTTTGCAGTCGATATCGTGACCATCGTGCGCACCGTCGATGATTCGAATATTCTTCACCTTGGTGCCGATTTTCAGGGTCGTTGAGGTCCCTTTCACCTTCAGGTCTTTGATCAGCTTCACGGTGTCGCCGGTTTGTAAGGGATGGCCGTGGGCGTCGGTAACGGTGTCGCTGTCTTCACCTTGTTCCGCGTCCGAACCTGGCGCCCATTCGTGTCCGCAATCTGGACAGACAAAGAGGTGGCCGTTCGGGTAGGCGAACTCCGATTGGCAGGACGGGCAAGCAGGGGTTTCACTCATGGGCGACAGGAAAGCGGGTTCTCGCCTGACCGAATCAGGGCGTTCGAGGAATCGGGGCCACTGGAGGACTGACGGAAAACGGTTGCTGCGGCGAACCGACCGGAGCCACCGGCGGGGCATCTGGAAAGAGCGGCGGCAAGTCGGGGAGTTCTGGGGCGGCCGGCGGGGCAGCGGAAAATGGTTTATTGGGATCCGGCGCACCGGGTGCGGGCGCTGGTGCAGGCGCGGGCGGATTGAACGACGGGTTCGGATTGCCCCCAGGCACGTTACCAGATGGCGGCACAGTTGGATTCAAGGGCGGCACGCTAGGATTGAACGGCGGAACCGGCAGGGGCTGCAAGCGCGGTGGCGGCACTTGAACGCCGCCGCCTTGACGGATCATCATCTGGCATTGTTCGATGCTTTTGGTGAAATTGGTGATGACGCCCGCATCCTCGAGTTGGAGCATTTCCTTGGCGTCCTCGAGGAGTTTGAGCGCGGACGACCACTGACCGTCTTCTTTGAGCATCTGGCCATAGTTGAAGTGGTAATTGGGTTCGAAGGGCTCCATGGCGATGACCTCCTTAATCATCTTGTAGCCGGCCTCCTTTTCCCCAGATTCATGATTCAGCAGCGCGAGTCGCATCATCGTTTCGTCATCATAGGGGTTGAGCGAGAGCGCTTTTTCATAGTTCTCGCGGGCGAAACGGAAGGCCTCGGCCTTCTCCTCGGCAGGGAGGAAGGGCGGCGAACCCAGATTGCGCCAGGCCTCGCCCAGTTTGGCATAGCCCTGCGGGTTGTTGGGACTGAGTTTCACCATGCGACGGTAGCGTTTGAAGTTCTTGCCCTCCGAACCGAGCGCCAGTTCCGCGTCCTCCAGTTCACCATCCTCCAAGATTTTCGCATCATAGGCCTCGGCGGAATACTCCTGCCACGCGTTGAACGCGGTCTGGGTCATCCAGATCCCAGTCAGCACTACCAGTCCCATGCCAACGAGGGCAAACAGCCACATGCCCCAAGACCGAACCCGCCAGGCGCGGAAATGTCCGGAGACAAACAGCCGCCCAGAAATCGCACCGGCCACCATGATGAAGACGTGCGGGTTGGAGAATAGCTGGAAATTGAAATCGAAGACGGAATGCACCATCGAGCCGACAATCAGCCCAATGAAAATCGCTGCGAGTCCGGCGTCGCGCGGTCGTTCGGCCTTGAACAGGATCCGCAACATGCGGGCGAGCACCCACAGCAGCATCACTGCGACGATCGCCATGCCAACGATGCCGTATTCGGCGGTCAGATGGAGGAATTCATTGTGCGCGTAACGCAGGGTTGACTCGGGTTTGTTGTACAGTTCGCGGTGGGGCGGAAAGGTGTGGCGGTAGGTGCCGGGCCCCGTTCCGAGCACGGGTTCGGCCTCGATCAGGCTGATGGTATCCGGCCAGATCTGCATTCGGATGTCGCCCATCTCGATCGCCTGCTGCACCCGGTTGCGGAACGACTCATCGAGCGTCCACGCGGCGAACAAGCCACCGCCGGCGAGCAGGATCAACCCGACGAGGGCGAGCAGAAAGAAATTGAAGCTGCGACGGAGTCCGAGCAGCAGCCACGTGACGCCGACCCCAGCGATCACGCCAAGAATACCGCTGCGCGACTGCGACAGAAACAGCGTGTAAAGGCAAAGCGGCAGCGCATAAAGGGAGATCACGCGTAACATCGCCCCGGACTGCGAAACAATCAGGCCGCAAGCGATGATGATCACCATGCCGATAAAATGGGCGAAGTGGTTGGGGCAGATGTAGGTGCCGCAGGCACGGTCCATGTATTGTTCGGGACGGGTCCACGTGAGTGTTTCGCTGAGGCGGAAGACGGTGTCGGACTCCTTGAAATCCTGAATGAAAGCGTACCAAGCCATCAGGCTACCAGCGACGAGGACGGTCGTGAGCAACCAAATCCAGCGCTTGCGTGTGGCCGCGAGTTCGGTCCAAGCGATATACGCGCCGAAGAAACTCAGGAGTTTGTAGAGCTCATCGCGGGTGGCGTAGGGCACTTCGGAAAGCGGCACCAACCAGTGGATGACGGCATAGATGATCATCAGCCCCGCGAACAAACTGCCGGGCGGCAGCAGCAGACGACGGTACGACCGATTAAAGAAGGGCTTCAGGCAGAACAGCAACAGCCCGAGATGCATGGCCATATAAAACGGCCAAACCGATACGCTGCGATCCCAAGAGGCACCGAGCGAGAACGCGGAGCCGAGCGCAGCAAAGGTAAGAAGCAGCAGAATGAAGCCGTCGAGGATTCGGTTCTTCTCGTGGAGAATTACCGCCGTCGTCGTAAATTTCCGCCGCCGCTTCGGCGCTGGCTTATTCGCGGTCGCGGGTGCCTGTCCGACCGGGTGCGTTTGTCCCGTCGGTTGAGAAGGTGAGTTTCCTTGCCCCATGGAATTCTGGTCGAACGGAGCCGGCCTAGTACCAGTTTCTCAGCACTTTAACACGATCGCTGGGAATCAGTTCAAGGTCGAGACTGGGGTTGTTCTCCACCGCGTTGCGGTCGAGCAAGATTACGTTGTTTCCACGCGTGATGGTGACTTTCCAGGGATGGGAAAATTCGGTCGCGCCGCCGGCTTCGGCGATGGCCTGCATCACTTTGACGACGCCACGAAGTTGGAATTTACCAGGATCTTCGACCTCGCCTTCCACGTAGTAGGACTTGCTCGGCACGAGCACCGTGACGTTGATGTTGCGATAGTAATCCGGGGTGTAGCGAGATTTGATGTCGGACTCAATCTGGCGACTGCTGCGGCCCGAGGCCTGTACTGCGTCAATCAGCGGCATGGTGACCATGCCGTTGGCATCGACGATGTCCTCGACGGTTTCCGGTTCGGGAATGCCTTGCAGATGGATGATAACGGTGTCGCCTTTTTCCAGCGCGTATTCGCCGGCGCGTACCGACTTGAAGATGCCCACTTCGCGCTGCATTTGTTCGAGGCTTGGCGCATCCTCAGCGGTTTTGCTCGCTTTCGCTTTCCGTTTGGCAATGGGCTCAGGCGATGACTTGCTTTTGTTGCGGTTGTTCGGGATGCGAATGGTGATTTCCCGGGGATCGATAGAGGACGGTGCGGAGGTAGAAGAACCATCTTCGCCGCCGACCAGCCAATAGCCTTTGTTTTCGGTGGCCTTAGATGAATGGGTTTTATGAACGGATTTTCCGCTGCTGCCGGAGGAGTTACCGCCCCGGAAACTTGAGCATGCAGTCAAACTGAGCGCGAAGGTGGCGAGGAGGCAGGTTCCAAGAACCTGCCGAAATGTGGGTTGGATATATTTTTTTATAAGGGAGTTCAAAATCTGTCTCCGTTGGTGCCAACAGATGCCGGAACATCTCTGACGGGTTCGATCTCTTCTTCAGGATCGTTAGTGTAATAGGATTGGAAGTAAGAGTAATAATCGTCGCGCATAATATTGATGCGGTTGAGGACCACTCCGATAATGTTTCCCCCCACGTTTTCAATCAGCCGCTTAGCACGGGCAGAAATCATTTTGGGATATTTACGGTATTGAATAACTTGAAGAACGCCATCGACCTCGCTGGCGAGGATCGAGGCGTCGGACACGCCCATAATCGGTGGCGCGTCGATGACCACAACGTCGTATTTGGTCTTCAAGGTGCGGATGAGTTCGCGCACCTTTTCGGCGTCAATGAGGCCGATGGAAGACCGCGGCAGTTTGCCGGACGGCATGAAATCGAGATTTGGGAAGGGTGTGCTTTTGATCGTCTCTTCCGCCGGCACATCGCGCATCAGCACGTTGGACAGTCCGATCCGGTTGGAGATCTCGAAGAATTTGTGCTGCGTGGGACGGCGCAGGTCGGCATCGACGATCAGTACGCGGTCGCCCATGCTGGCGCAGATGTACCCAAGGTTGAAGCAGGTGGTGGACTTGCCTTCGCCGGCGCCAGCACTGGTGACGGTGAAGACCCCAGCCCCGCCGCCTTTGTTGCTGAACTGGAGGTTGGTCCGCAGGAGGCGATAGGCCTCGGCGCCGATGCTGTCGGGGCCTTCTTGGTGCAGGGGTTTGACCTTCTGGGGGATGACGCCGATCACGGGGAGTCCGAGGAATTTCTCGATGTCGTCGACGGTCTTCACGGAGGTGTCGAGGTACTCGAGGAAGAAGGCCATGCCGACGCCGAGAATCGAACCGATGAGCAGGCTGATCAGGATATTGAGGGGCAGGTCCGGACTCACAGGGTGGTCCGGCTTGCCAGCGGGTTCGAAGATTTCCACCGGATCGCGGGGCATACCGAAATCGGATTCCTCCTGCACCATGCGGGCCTGGATCGCTTCGTAGAGGCGGCGTTGAAGATCGCGTTCGCGCTTAGCGCGTTCGAAGGGGAGCATGTCCGAACTGGTCCGAAGACGTTCGGCGGCTTTGGCTTGGTTCAAGCGCTCGGACAAGGTGTCGAAGCGTTTTTTGGAAACATTGAAGTCGGCTTCCAAACTTTTGCGCACGCCGATGAGACCTTTTTCCAAGTGGATTCGGAGAGTGGCGATGCCGGCCTGTAGTTGCAAGTATTCTGGGTGACGCGGACCGAGGCTTTTCTCCATGACGGCAAGATTTTGTTCGGACTCGCGCAGGCGGGTCTGAACACTCTCGAGCGTTCGGTCGTAGAGCAAATAGTTATAGGCGAGAATCAGATCATCACCCTTCATGTTGCCGAGCTCTTCCATGCGCGCTTTGCGGGTGATCATTTCGACTTCGTAGGTGACCAAGTCTGCTTCCATCTTGGAGATGGCGGCCTTCTCGATGTTAAAGTCGTCTCGAATCTCGGTAATCCCCTTGTCTTGACGGATCTCTTCGACTTTGTCCTCCGCTTTGACAACTTCTGCCTCTTGCCGTCTGGCGACGCTCTCCATCGCCTCGATGCCTCGGGACACCTCTGTGGCCTTCAGGTCCAGACGGTAGGATTGATAGACTTCGGCCACCTTGTTGGCGATGTCCATCGCCTCCTGTTGGTGGTTGTGGAGCACTTTCACGTAGATGACGCTGGTGTTCCGCTGTTGCTCGAGCCGCACTCGGCGATCGAGCCAGTCCACACACTTTTTTGGACTCATCGGTAGGCCGTCTGGATTGTGGCGGGCACCCCATTCGTTGGGCAGATCCAGGCTAATCGCAACCTTCTCCAGCAGGGGCCGGCTTTTAATCACTTGGTACTCGGTCGCGAGGAAGAAGGGGCTGAAATTATTGCCGCGACTACGATCGAAGACCCGGATGCCAGAGTCATCACGGTGGACCTTGATTTTACTCACGGCCTTGTAGGTCTTCTCCATCATCAAAGTGAGACCCGTGCCGGTGAGTACGACGAGCAACAAGACGGCAAGAATGATTTCTTTGCGGGACTTTATTACCCGCCAGTAATCAAGAAAATGCAGCCTAGTTTGATCTGTGTCCATGAAGATGAATCCTTACCCGTTCACGCAAACAACTAGCGAGACAATGTCCCGCTAGTTGTTTTTGGAAGTGTGAGCCTTTGTTGAACCTAGAGGCTTAGACGCCAGCCCAAGCTGACGCGGTTGCGCTCGAATTCCTGACCGGCGCGGACATCGGAAGAGAGGTCGGTGCGTTGGTAGTTGGCTTCGATCGAGTGTGCCCGGTTGATCTCGTAGGAGAGGCGGGTCGACAGTTGAAGAACGTCTTCGCTACCGTCGGCAAACTCTCCAACAGCGCCTGCGGTCCGTGAAGTTTCGTCGGCGGAGAAGTCCGAGTCGGAGTAGATACCAGCGATATTCCAATTAACCTTCGGTGTCAGCGCGCGGTTGAGGCGAGCGTAGTATGCAGCACGTTCTTGGTTGGCATAAGGAGCGATCGGGGATTCGGCAGGGCTGAAGTTCGCGCCCACTTCGAAGGTGGTTCCTTCGGCTGGGTTCGCGGTGATCGAACCACCGATGTAGGCGCCGTCGGCGTCTTCGGTGTTCGCACCATCGAGATCTTTCTGCTCGAAACCAGCGCGGAAGTTGGCTGCGAGGCGGTCCGAAAGCTGGCGTTTGACGACCACACCGTACTGGGTGGAGTTGGCGTCACGGCCATCGTCTTCGTAATCGTAATCAGCGAAGCGGAGCTCGCCACCGACTTCGGTGGTCGGGTTCAACTCGTAGCGGAGCGATGTGCCGATGATGTTTTGGTCGTAGTCATTGATCTCAGCGGTAGCGCTGTCGTCGTAGCCGAGGGTGTTCCATTTGTACTCAACGTCGGCGAGCCACTTGCGTGCGAAACGCGTGTCGAGACCAACAGCCAAGGCATTGTAGAGGAAGTCGTTATTCTCGCGAACAATCGTGCCGCCGTCGATCACTTCGGGGAGTTCCGAATAGCGGAGCAGTTCGCTCACGTTAAGTCCGGTGTTCTCAGTCAGACGAAGGCGGTAAAGCGCATCAAACTGATGGTGGAGATCGGTGTCGTCGTCATCGCGGTCAGACCAATAGGTGAACGATGGTGTGTAGCGTAAGCTGAGGAGGGAGCGATCAAAATCGAGGTTCTTGATCAGCTCGAGCTGCTCGATGATTTTGAAGCTGTCCTGCTCGTCGCGATTGGTGAGGTAGATGTTGTCATCCAACTCGACCCGGAGTCGATTGTTAACGTGGAAGGGCAAGCTACCAGGACGGGAAACCTGTCCGATGACGAACGAGGAAGTGATGGCGGTGAAAACCACGCCGATGATCAATTTTTTCATGCAGAAACCTAAAAGGGTGAGATTAAATAGATGAGGAGTGGTAAGTTAGTTAGGAGTGACGTCCTGACGCACAATGATCGTGCGGGTGCGAACGATCGTCCGAATCACTGTACGAACTTCAGGCGCGGTCACCGGCTGTTCGGCCTGCTGCTGAGCGGGCTCCTGCGAAGGAGTCACCGAGGGAGCGGGTTCCGGCGTGGCGGTGATCACTGGACGCGGCGGAACGAATCCGACCGGCACCAAGCAGTTCATGTCAGTACCAGCGACTTCTTCGTCGACTTCGCCGAAGGCCAAGCGGCGACGGAGCGGATCCGTGGTGGTGTCTTCACGCATCTTGGAAGAGGAGTAGCTGTGGCCGGCCTTGTGGGCGCCACGGATGGTGTCGCCGAAGCAGTTGACCGGGATGCCATTGGATTCGAGAACCCGAATGTAGGACTCGGCTTGCGCGTTGGCGGTGCCACCCGGAAGAAGATGGGACCAGCCCATGGCTTCAACGAGGATTTTGGCGAAGTCGCCTTCGTAAAGGTTGCGGTTCGCATCCCAAGCGCCGAACGGCTGAACACCGCGACGTTGCCATTCGCGAATAGCATCCATCTCGTTGTAGTTGGGAGAAAGGCAGGAGGTCAGACCCATGCGATGCAGAAGCAGAATAGCGGCTTCGCCTTGGGTGATGTAGTCCCCGGCAGGAACGGCGGCAGGAGCGGCGGGAGCCTGATAGGCGACAGCGGGCGCTGGGGAAGGTACCGTCATGGTCTGAACCGAGGACTCGGTTGCTTGCCAGTTGGTGACGAGCGGGCGCCATTCGGAGGCCCCTTCGACAAAGCCGGTCGTGTAGGGAACCGTGGAAATGCTGTCGTACTGACCGGAGCCGATGAGTGAACCATCCATGGTGCCGTAAGCCGTCGGGGCGCCGGCCTCGTAGGACGAGGTGGAGTAGGTGGTGTAACCGCCAGTGGTATCAATGCCGGTGGAGTAGGTACCGCCGGAGTTCAAACCACCCGACGTGGTGTAGCTGCCATCGGTAGAGTGAGAGTGTGGGACGGCTTGCATTCCACCAGAACTCATGGTGCCGGTAGAGTAGTAGCCTCCAACTGGTTGCCAACCGGAAGCACCGGTCGTCGCAGAACCAACGGTTGTGCCGCCAGTAGTATAGGTGGTTCCGCTTCCGCCAGCGGTGGTCGTTCCACCAGTGTAGGTCGTTCCACCAGTGTAGGTCGTTCCACCGGACGTGTAAGAACCGCCAGTGGTCCCTCCGCTCGTGTAGGTGGTTCCGCCGCTGGTTGAACCAGAAGTATAAGTAGTGCCGGAACCTGCAGAGCCAATCGAACGCCACTCAGTCTGAGCGGTGGCGATGGACAAACATGCGGAACATCCGGCGAGGACAATCCAATTAAGTGTGTGGAAGCGCTTCATAGTTTACGTTACTCCTGCTTTGAGCAATTTTGAGTTTACTAGTGTGCCCCCCCTGCCCTTTCAAGCCCTAAATAGGCGGAATGTGACAGGATTTCCCAAGTTGCCCCCAGCTTGTTGAGAAAGAGAGGCCTTTTGCCGTGTGAACATGCCAAATTTTATACCGGATCAGCGGGGAAGAATTAAGGGGGCAGCCACATTTTTTACAACTTCCGGCCCCTGCAGGGCCGCCACCAAGGCCAAAGTGAACGCCATCGCGGTTCCGGGGCCCTGGCTGGTATAAAGGTGGCCGTCCACGACAACCCGTTGTTTGAGGCGTGCGGGAAGATCCGCGGCCACACTGGGGTGGCAGGTAAAATCACGCTCCTGCAGCACGCCGGCGGCCTGCAAAACCAGCGGACCGGCACAGATCGCACCCAGTACTTTCTCGACCGCGTGGAAGGAACGCACCAATTGGAGCATCTTTGGCGAAGCGGCGAGTCGCTCGGTTCCTGGTCCACCACCCGGAATAACCAGCGCATCAAAGTTGTCTACTTGCTGGTCTTCCAAATCTGCGTCCGGTGAAATCACCACGCCTCGCGAACACGTAGCGGCCAGGCCACCCGGCGACGCCAAAACCACGTCGCAGCCGGCCCGGCGCAACACATCGACGATGATGACCACTTCCATTTCTTCGGTTCCATCCGCGAACGGAACCAGAACGCGGGGAACTCTCGGCGCGTCTTCCGTGGCCTCGCGTTTCATCGCTCCTGCAAAGCCTCGACAATCCGGTCGATTTTCTCGGCGTCCAGTTGGTGGCCACGTTCGGCCTGTAAGACCTTGAGCAAATTGCCGCCATCACAAACCAAAACGCCGGCGGCCTCGGCATCAAGTGCGGCGTCGCGGCCTGCGAAGCAGAGCACCGGAAGGACGTGCAGTTGGAGACCGGCTTCTGCTTGGAGAAGTTCACGCACAGCGCGAGCACCTTGGTACACTTGCTGTAAGGGCGGCCGACTCGGCACGCGTCCGTTCACTTTCACCCCGTCGTCCTCAACCGCAATCTCGCCCGTCCAGTTTTTGGTTTCGAGTGCATACACCCCGGTCGGACCGACCACAAGATGGTCGACATCTTTCGAACCGATCGCATCGCCTGGAAGCCAGAGACTGTGGAAGACAAAGTAGTCGGACGGCAGGAAGCTGAGCGTTCGCGCAATTCGCTCCTCGCCTTCGGCGCCTTTGAGATGTCGGCGCAGTCGGCGGTTGCTCCACACCAGCGAACCGGCCAACACGAGACCCATCCCCAGTAGTCCGAGGACCGCCAGCAATGGCGGCAAGTCGTAGGGCACGGCGAGCCCGATGACCACACCTGCCAGCAACAGCAAAATCGGGATCGGCCACATGGCTCGATAGAGTCCGGCGTTACGCGCGCCTTCACCGGGACTGCCAGTGACGGCGGCATGCTGCTGTTTTTCTTGCGTGCGCAATTCCATTGCGCTGGCTTTAACACGCGTGGCGACCAACGGCAAACCGTCAATCAGGGATGACCGAGGAAAAGATGCGGCCAAGCGTTTGCGTGGTTGCGCTATTCGCCTCGGACTTCGTCGCCGAATAGTAGATCGAGGATGTACTCGCCCGGTTCGGTTTCCCCTTCGAGGCTGGCGTGCTTCGCCGTGTCGGGAATCACCAAGGTCGCGTCTTCAGGCAATCCTTTCACCAGCATCCGCGGGGTTCGGGCATGCACGGTGAACGGCACATGGTGAACCACAACGAGTTGCACGTCTTCGACGATCTCGGATGACGTGCGGGGGGCGTGAAACGGCCCGAAGAACTCGCGTTCGAGATTGGAACTGATACTTTCTAACCAGTAGAAATCGCCGGCATCGCCGAACGCATCGAACGCGCTGTAGCCATGACTTCCATCTGCGAGGATGAGCCGATCGTCCACCGGCTGCTGCGCACCGTCCGGCGTGATGGCCCGGTGAACCTTGTAGCCAAGGTGGTCGAGTTCGGCACCGATGATCCAACGGAGCGAGACGCCGCCAGCAGTCGGGGTCACGGTGAAGGACTCTAAAACCGCGACGGTGGGGGGCGGAACAAAGCCAAAGTTGAGGTCGTCGGGGACGCCTTCCCCCCCGCCCAGCGTGACGGTGGATGAAAGATCTGTGGTGGCGAAGAGAGTCTCCATCATCGAGACATTCTCAGGATTGACCCTGATCTCATAGGTTCCCGGTTCGAGGGACGGGGATGCGTAAGCCCCGCCAATGCCCGAGGTGACAACAGCCAGCACCAACGGTACGGGACCGGAGATGTCTGTGATGCGCACCGGGATGTTTGCGATTCCCGTAACCCCAAGGTTGTCGTTGTCTGGATTGCCATCGTTGTTCAGATCCAGCCAGACCACGCCCGAGATAACGGTGCGGCATTCGATGCGAGTCACCGTAATAAAATTCTCGGACCGCCCGCATGGGAACGGGGAGAGATGATCAATCGACGTTCCATTTAAGTTCGCGAGTTCACCCGTGAAGACGACCGCATAGATGCGGCTGGTGCCAAGCGGCATCTCGCTGAGTTCCATCACATTGGTGGTCGTCACCCTGAGAACTTGATCCGCCCCGTCCGTGATAACGTAGACCATTGGCATCAGGCCTGACGCACCGCTATCGCTGATAACCGTGATCGAGTCGAAAGGGTCATCGGGACAGCGCTCCACCAAGACCTCGCTCGTGGTCGTTTGGATGAATCCCACGCGGGGGGTCTGCTCCGCCAAGATGATGGTATTGGGCGTATCGTAAAATCCAGGCAGGATGGTTTCTGGGAAGGATCGAGTGGGTGGCGGCACCGTAACCGTCTTCATCGTGAGCGGATTGATGGAGCAACTGACGGCGTCGCCAAAGTCTGTGCAGTTTGGCAGGGTGAGCATGTCGACCGCGAGTACAGCGCAACCGGTGTTGAGTTCCCCGAACGAGGATGCCGAGTCTGGCCGCACTTGACCGGCCAACACATGGATCGACGAACCGTCTCCGGGAAGTCGCAGCACGACCTGCATCGGGGTGTTGGTATAAAGGAACAATTCGCTGACACCTTGGGCCGTCGACTCGATCCGGAAAAACGTGTTGTCCGCGTCGGACGCGGCAATCTCGAACGTCACGTCGACCATACCGCCCGAGCAGGCGCTGATGGAAATCGGGTCGAACTGAGTCAACTGACACGGCGTATAGCAAACGGGCAAGGTGGCCAGATTGACCGCGTTGGTGGTACATCGATTACCGGCGGTTAATTGCAGCGAGAAGGCGCTACCGTCACCGAGGAGATAGAAGGTTTCCACATGCGGAGAGGAGTTCATGGTGAAGGATGTTCGTTGGCTGCCAAAGTCGGCCGCGACCGGAATGGACGACGGCAGATTGTCATACCTTAGCAGGACCTCGACCGCTACCGCACCGCCCTGTTGGCAGGTCATCCCGAGCACCTGTACCTCCTGAATTTCACAAGGAGGAGGTGGTGGTGGTTGTGGAGAAAGGCCATCTCGTTCGAAGCAATCGGGAAGGCTGAGCATGTTTTGGACCAAGACCGCGCAATTGGTGTTGTAGTCAGAAAACGAGAATATCGTTGGAATGATCTGTCCGGCCACCACGTTGATCGATGAACCGTCGGCCGGCAATCGAAGTACCGCCTGCATGGGCGTCTTTGTGTAGAGGAAGAAGTCGCTGAACCCACGACCCGCTAGTTCAACCCCGAACCAGGTGCCGGTCGCACCGGTGGCGGCGATTTCAAAGGTGACATCGACCATGCCGCCCGAACATTCGCCGATGGCCACCTGCTCGAAACTCGTCAGTTCGCAAGGCGCGGCACACACGGGCAGCGTTGCCAGATTGAGCGCGTTGGTGAAGCACTCCAATTCGAGAAAGTCCCCGCGCAAGGTTAGCTCAAGCGAGAACTCGCTACCATCTCCTTGAAGATACAGCGTCTCGACATGTGGGGAGGCACGTAGTTCGATGAAGGTGAAGTTGCCATTAAAGGCGGCCTCCACCGCAAAAAAGCTCGGGCGCACATTGGTGTGGGTGATCGCGACATCGACCGCGACCACGCCGCCCTGCATGCACGTCATGTTGAGCACCTCTACATCTAGGAACGCACAAGGTTCCCGCGAACATTGCTGCGCATTGATTGGAATGTCTTGAGTGCAGACCACGCGATTGCTGATGGCGGGTCCAAACGGATAGGGATCGGCGATCGCAACGGGCTCGCGAATCTCCACGATCGGCTGGCGTAGATTGTAGTGCAAGACCTGTTCCGTTTGTGGGCTGCCGGTCAGCGGGAAGCTTGTTCGCGCGCCAGGAAAATACAATTCCCACCCCTCCTGAACCACGCCGTATTCGACCGTGATATCAACCAAGCGTTGGCCGTCGGTCCGGCAGGGTCCGGCGAGGGACGCGGTCGTGTTGAAGATGGCGCAACCGCAGTTCGGCTGGGGCAAGGGCACATCGATCGAAATTCTCCGGCAGTCCGAGGGGTTGAAGGAGGAGGAAAATTCCCAGCCTGCCTCGATGTTTACGAAGGCTCCATTGGCTGCGTACGCGTTGGTGAACAGCATCGGGCTACTGGTGGTGCGACGAACGTGGGAACCAACGCGAAGGGCGGATGATTCAAAAGGTTCGAATTCAACCATGGTGACCACCTCGACCCGATCGAGAGTCCCCTGCTCGGCACACGGCGTCACCGAGACCACGCTCAAGTTGGACAGGGTGCAGCGACTGACGCAGTCGGGCAAGTTCACATTGAGATTGGTTTCGACAAAACAAGCCGGCCCCAAGGCCACCAGCAGATCCAGAGGCCGGCCATCGGCGAGCGCGGGGAAACTGACACGGGACACCGTTCCGCTCGCGGCGACGACGTCCAACGGGTCCTGCAAAAAACTGACGGAGAGTTGGTTTGTGTTCGGGTTCTCCGAACGGATCTCAAGTTCCACGTTGACCATGCCGCTGTCATCACACGAACTCAACCCGAGCAACTCGACGCCCGTGATGCTGCAGATCTCTGCGCAGGCTGGAACCTCAATGCTCGTGGTCAAAGAACACCCAGGAGTTGAGACCGTCTCCTCGAACGTGGCCCTCACTTCCACCGGCGAATCGTTCGCCAAAGTCGAGAAGGTCACACGGGTTAGGGTTCCAGTATATTGAACGAGTCTTTCGCCGGACAAGGTCTGCACCCTGAGCCTCTGGCCTGGCGGTGGTTGCTCGGCGTAGATATCGACCGTCACATCGACAACCGACGCGCCAGCCCCATTGCGATAGCAGGGGCCGGCACTGACGAGTTCAATCCGCGCGACGGTACATGTGCAAGAGGAAGAAATATCCACCTCCAGCGGCTGCGACAGCATGCAGTTGCCGCTCTCGAAGAACGCGGTCAGCGTAAGCTGGTTGGTCGGGGCTACCTCCACCGTCACGCGTTGCGGGTTCGCGGTCACCGGCTTGCTGATCCCGTTGACGGTCAGAATGCCGTCGGCAGGTGCGTTCGTGTAGGAAACGAGAAGCTGCACCTCGTAGTGGCCCTCCGGCCGAGGGAGGGAAAAGCATGTGACTCGGACCACCTCAATCCCGCTGATCGCGCACGGTCCGGTTGGCGGACAGACGGCCGCAGTCCCACCGAGGCGCGGGATGTCGTTCGGAGCTAGTTCGGAAAACGATGCTTGATTGCAGGTTCTCGATAATGGACCAGCGGAAACCCAAGATGCGCTGGCGCTGTCCCACCGTACCAGGTCTCCTGCGCCCGCCGGATTGGAAAACGGGACACCGCTGTTGCAGGCGGCGGTAGTCGCGTCGCGCTCAAACACGATCCCGTCATCCGCTTGGAAATCCGGCAGGTCGATCGGGCTATAAAAACCATTCCCCAACCCGTCTCCGTACTCCGCCCGAAACGCGGGGACACTCAACTCACCGAACACAACCCGATCACCCGGATTGAGCCGGAGCGTCGATGTGATGATTGTCGTACGCGAAGTTGAAGCGAGATGCCCGATGGTCCAGCCGTTCAAATCGATCACGTCAGGTCCAGCGTGGTAGACAACGATGAACTGACCAGATGCCTCGCCGCTCTGGGGCGGCCCCCCCGGTTGGTCACAGACGTCCTGAACGAATTCAGAAATAATCAGCCCGAACGCCGGAGAGACGCACAGGCACACAGCAATGCCGAATGTTACAAAAGGATTCCTCATGACCAATCATAACTTATTCTTGGTACTATTGAAGTTGAAACGTATTAAAAATAGGGCGTTCCATCACGATGTGGTGAAGGGCCTGCTCACAAGGAACGGGGTTGCAACGGCACCAGATCCGACGAAGCAGTTCGGGGCAGCAGCAGCATCGTTGTCGGATTACGGGTATATAGTGGGGAGATCAAAATTGACTAGAAACCACGAAATTGCCGTTGACAGTGCTACGTTCCTGACCGATTTAATCACCATGAAACAATTCAGCGAACGTCGTTGCACACTGCTGGAAAGATGAGCCTCAGGCCATCGTTCCACGACCGACTAGTACCTCCGTGTTGCCGCTCCTTACTGGCACCGCTTGTTCCCAGCTCCCGCAAACCCTCCCCCCCGCACTTGTTGCCCCTCGCGTGAAACACGCGACCCCACCCGCTCCCCGCCCATGTCCGAACGTACTCTTTATTTTGATAGCCAACACGAGTTTCTCGAAGTCCTCGGACGCGGAAACGCTGTCACCAACGCGCTCGCCAAATCGCTCGACCTGAAAATCACCGCGCGCGACAATTGGGTGAAACTGCAGGGGGAGGATGAGGCGGTAATCGGTCAAGCCGAGCGCTTCATCGAACTGCTTCGCCAAACCCGCGGGGAGGGTATGCTGCTACCCAAGCACACCAAACTCTACGCGCTCGCCGGCTTCGTCGAAGGGCGCGAAGACGATGTCGCCAAGCTGTTCCAGACCCGCGTCCAAACCGGACGCCGCACCATCCACGCGCGCACCTTCGGCCAACAAACCTATCTCGAGAACGTGTTAAACCACGATCTCAACTTCGGCATCGGTCCCGCCGGCACCGGCAAGACCTACCTCGCCATGGCCACCGCCGTGGACGCGCTGCTCGCCGAACGCGTCGGTCGCATCATCCTCACCCGCCCCGCAGTCGAGGCCGGTGAAACCCTCGGCTTTTTGCCCGGCGACCTGCACCAGAAAATCATGCCGTACCTGCGCCCACTTTACGACGCACTGTACGACATGCTCGACCCCGAACTCATCCAGAAACACATGGAGCGCGGCGTCATCGAGGTCGCCCCCCTCGCCTACATGCGCGGTCGTACGCTGAACAATTCCTTTATCGTTCTCGACGAGGCGCAGAACACCACGCCGCAGCAGATGATGATGTTCCTCACGCGTCTCGGTTACGATTCGAAATGCGTGGTCACCGGCGACCCGTCGCAGGTCGACTTGCCTTCTGGCAAACCGTCCGGACTGTACGAGGCGGTCACGGTGCTAAACCGGGTGAAAGGCATCGCCATCAGCAAACTCGACGAAACCGATGTCGTGCGTCACGAACTGGTGCAGAAAATTGTCACCGCCTACCGGCGTTCACGGACCAACGAACCGAGCCTTGATGACGTCGCGACAACGACCACGCCGGAAGACGGAGCCGAGACAAAGGGGGCTTCGTGAACGACAAGGCCTCAAAGATTTCTAAGAAACGGAGCGAGCGCCAGAAGAAGGAAAAGGGCGCCGCCAAACGCCAGAAGCGACTCGATTTTCTTGAGGTCTCTTGGAAGACACTGGCCGCCGCCGGTGCGGTCTGGCTCGGCACCGTATTGTTGCTCTCACTTGGCCAGAACGCCACCTACCTGATCAACCTCACCCTCGGCCAGCAGATCTCGCGCACCGTCGTGTCCGAAGTGCGTTTCGAATGTCTCGACATAGAAAACACCGGGGCCGCCCGTGAAGCCGCCGCCGACCGCGTCGCACCCGTCTACTCGCGGGCGCCGAACGACGCCACCAAAGCCCTCGGACGGGCCAACGGCTTGCTCGATAAGTTAGAGTCCTTGGCCGAAACCATGGCGCAAGCCCCTCCCCAGGATGTCCTAATCGACGGCGGCCAGCCCGCCGAAAACGACCCGGTGTTTCTCGCAGTCGTCGAACTCACCAACACCTTCGCCGACCTCGGCATCACCGCCATCTCGCCCGCCAGCATCCAACAGTGGACCGGGTCCAACCAACTAAACGTGTTGCGCACCGCCCTGCCCGATGCCCTCGCCGATAGCATGGCGCTGCCCATCCTCGAACCTGAATACGAAGTCGATTCCATCCAGCTACTCGGCGCCGACGAGGAGACACTGGTCGAATGGAAACGCGACGCCTTGCACGCCCCCGACAAAGTCGCCGCGCGCCTCGTCACCGATCTGCAACAACGCCTCGGCCCGCATACGCTCCCGCCCGGCGAACTGGACGCCCTTGCCACCGCGCTGGTGATTCCCAATCTCCGCTTCGACAAGTCCCTTACCGAACGCGAGAAAACCATCGCCCGCCGGGAGGTTGAATCGGTGTTTGAGACCGTGTCACCAGGCGACATCATCGCCAGTGCCGGCGAGGAAGCGACGCCGCAAGTGATTGAAAAACTGGAGGCGCACAAGCGCCAACTCGGCCTGCGTTCGAGCCCGCTGCTGAAACTCATTTCCAACGGCGCGATGTTGCTCGCGGCCCTGTTCATTCTAGGCGGCATCTTGCTGATCACCCAGCCCTCGGTCCTGCGCAAGCCCAAGTTGATCCTGCTCGCCGGCCTGCTGGCGATCATCCCGCTCGCCGCCGCCCGGGGACTCGGCTACCTCGAAGGCATCGGTGGAGAAACCGGCCTCGGCACGCTGTTCAACGCGACGAACTTGGTGGTGCTCATTCCCATCGCCATCGCACCGCTGCTCGCGACGCTGCTGTGGAACTCGCGGTACGGCGTCGCCGTCGGACTCTGGACCAGCTTTGTCGTCGCCATCTTGGTCGAACAATCCTTTCTCGTCTTTCTTCTCGGTCTCGTGGTCACCATCATCGCCTCACTCACGGTGCGCGACCTGCACAAGCGCTCCTCGCTGCTGAAGGCTGGCCTGTTTCTCGGACTCGCCCAGGCCGTGTTCGTGGTCGGCGTGGCCGGACGTAGCGGCATCCAGTCGTTCGAACAATTTCTGCCGCAAATCGGACTCGCGCTGCTCAACGGCGCGCTCGTCGCCGGCCTGGCCATCGTGTTCGTCCCGATTTTCGAATGGGTGTTCCGCATGACATCGCCGATTAAAATGCTTGAGCTGCTCGACATGCGTCACCCCTTGATCGAACGCCTCATGCTCGAAGCGCCCGGCACCTATCACCACTCCCTGCAAGTCGCCAACCTCGCCCAGGCGGCCGCGTCCGAAATCGGCGTCAACGACCTGTTGGTCCGCGTCGCCGCCCTCTACCACGACATCGGCAAAATGGTGAAGCCCGCCTACTTTATCGAAAACACCTCGCAGGGTCGTAACCCGCACGACGATCTCTCGCCCACCATGAGCACCCTGCTGATCATCGCCCACGTCAAAGAAGGCGTCTCCCTCGCTCGCACCCACAAGCTGCCGCAGCCGATCATCGACGGCATTCAAACCCACCACGGCACGCAGGCCGTCTCCTACTTCTACCACCGCGCCAAAGAACAAGCCGAAGAGGACAGCGAGGGGTCGAAGTCCGGCGGCAACGGCAACAGCAAGGGCGTGTCGATCGACGACTTCCGCTATCCCGGACCGCTGCCGGAAACGCCCGAGATGGCCATCTTGATGCTAGCCGACTCAATCGAAGCAGCGTCGCGCACCCTCGACAATCCGACCGCAAGCAACATCGCCGAACTGGTCAACAAGATCATCCGCGAGAAGCTCAACGACAACCAGCTCGACAACTGCAAGCTCACCTTTGCCCAACTCTCCGAGATTAAAAAATCATTTATCTACACACTCACCTCCATGCTTCACCACCGCGTGAAGTACCCCAAGGATGAAGATCGAACTGACCAACCAACAATCCGAGATCCCGATCCGGGAAGACCGGATCCTGAATCTGCTCCAGTGGCTCATGCCCCGGGTTCAGGCGCTTGACCCTGTTCGGACGTGGGGCGAACTATCGATCGCCCTGCTCGACGACGAGGCCATCGCCGAACTCAACGCGACCTACTTCGGGCGGAGCGAACCCACCGATGTCATTTCGTTCGGACTCGATCCCGTCCCGCCCGACGCCCACCACGCCGGCGAAGTTCTGGTCAACGTCCCCCTCGCCCATTCCCACCCCAACCCCGACCGCGAACTCGCATGGTACCTCGCCCACGGCTGCCACCACCTCACCGGCGCCAGCGACGACACCCCCGAGCAACGCGCCGCCATGCATGCCATCGAACACGCTTGGCTCGATGAAGCCAATCGTGCCGGACACCTTGAAGGACTGATCGATATCGGGTATCATTCCTGATGTGTTCAGTAATCAATCATCAGAAATCAGGGGCACCGCGCTGACGCGCGGATTTAGTCATCAGTCATCAGTTATCAGTCATCAGTGGCACCGCGCTGACGCGCGGATTTAGTTATCAGTTATCAGTCATCAGTTATCAGTGGCAACGCGCAGAAGCGCAATAAAGTTATCAGTTATCTGTTATCAGTGGCAGCGCGCAGAAGCGCAATAAAGTCATCAGTCATCAGTGGCAGCGCGCTGACGCGCGAAGTCAATCATCACTACCAGTTCGAAGCCACCCGCCCTCCATCCAATAATTTAAACTCCGAAATATGACCCACCCTTTGAAATTTGAAATCCGAAATATGAAATCTCACGGCCAAAGGCCGCCACTCACTAATGACTCCTAAAAGGCCGAAGGCCACCACTCACTGACCACTGATCACCGATCACTCCCAAAAGGCCGAAGGCCACCACTCACCGACCACTGATCACCGATCACTCCCAAAAGGCCGAAGGCCGTCCCACCGATCACTCCCAAAAGGCCAAAGGCCGTCCCACTGATCACTGATCACTCCCAAAAGGCCGAAGGCCGAAAAAAGTGCACCTCCTCCTCACTATCATTCTCCCGCTCTTGCTCCTGAGCGCTATCGTCAGTCTCCTGCACTACTGTTACGACCTCACCGGTTCGGCGAGCCTCAGCCGCCTGTGGCACGACGAGAAAAACCACGAGATCGAACCGATTAAAAAGCGGCTCGCGCCGTGGGTCCCACGCTGGTCGCGCTTGACCGTCGGGTATCAGGCCATGTCCATCGTGCTGCAAAGCCTGACCTTTATCGGACTCGGCATTGTGCTCACCCATGCCCGTCACAGCGACGCCATGAACCTCGCCAAACTGATGGGGATCGGCATCGGCGTTCTGGTTGTCTACGGACTCCTAGTCCGCTTCATCCCACGCGCCATCGCCAACGCCTACGCCGACCGCGTCTCCCTCGCCACGCTGCCAATCAACTCGCTGTTTTACTGGCCGATCGCGCTCGCCACCCTGCCCGCCTTTGCCATCCGCAACGGTCTCAGCAAAATCTTCCCCGAACACCACACCGAGTCGCGTCCGTCCACCGAGGACGAAATCTTGTCCATGGTAGAACACTCGAAGGACGAAGACCTCGAAGAAGGTGAACGCGAGATGATCAAATCCGCTCTCGAGTTTGGCGACACCGTTTCGCGCGAAATCATGACCCCGCGGGTCGACCTCGTTGGTCTCGAAGCCAGCCTGCCAATCGCCGAGGCCGCCAAGATTATCGGCGACGCCAACTACTCTCGGTTCCCCGTCTACCAAGAACGCATCGATGAAATCTCCGGGCTCGTCCATGTCAAAGACGTCCTCGCCGTGCTGACCAATGGCGGCAAACACAAGGCCCTCGCCGACATCGCCAACGACATACCGTTCGTCCCCGAACAGATGCCCATCGACGATCTGCTCAAGCTGATGCAGAGCGAAAAAACCCAATGCGCCGTGGTCGTCGATGAATACGGCGGCACCGCCGGACTCGTGTCCATCGAAGACATCATCGAAGAACTCGTCGGCGAAATCGTCGACAAGTTCGACGAAGAGCACCCGCCCATCCGCGCCCTCTCCGAATGCGCCTGGCTGGTCGATGCCCGGACCCCCATCGACGAAGTCAACGAGGAGACCGGCATGCACCTCCCCGAAAAAGAAGAATACGATTCCCTCGGCGGCCTCGTCCTGCACGCCCTCGGACGCATTCCCGCCATGGGCGAATCGCTCGACCTCAACGGCACGCGAATTACCATCCGCAAAGGCACGTCGCGGCAACTCAAATCCCTTGAAGTCGCGTTCCGGGATCCAGCTGCGACCGCTGGAGGCTGAGTCGAGAGGCGGGCTTCTAAAGCAAATTTGCCGCAGGGAGTGCAGCCCCAGGTATGGTGTGCCAACTTAGATTCGACCGGGCCGGGAGCAACAGATTGATTGGCCGTAAGGCCGTCTCTGGACGCACGGCCCTGAAGTCGGCGAGTTCGAAAGCAACGCACGAATCAGGAAACCGAAGCGCCGCTCGGCAACTCACCATCAAGCGTGACCAATCGAAGCCGATCCTCGCCATCGACTTTGTTCCGCGCCGCCAGCAACATGCCGTGCGACTCGACCCCGCGAATCTTCTTCGACGCGAGATTCGCGACAATCACAATCGTTTTTCCGACCAACTCTTCCGGCTGGTAGAACTCAGCTACACCGGCAACCAACTGACGCGTTTCATCGCCGACTTCGATTTCCAAGCGGAGCAGTTTGTCTGCTTTCTCTATCTTTTCGGCAGTGAGCACCTTGGCGGTACGCAACTGGACTTTCTTAAAGTCGTCGAACGACAACTGATCGGTCGTGGTCACGCCCACCGGCGCAGCGTTCTTCGACTTCGCTTGTTTCTCCGCCTTCGGTTCTTCGAACTTGATCCGGGGAAACAGCGCCACTGATTCGAGTGATGCGCCCGGCTTGAGCTGCGACCAGTCGGCGGCCCCCGCAAGTTCGGGAATGGCATCGCCGAGCCCGAGGTATTGACGGAGTTCAGTCATCTTGGTGGGCATGATCGGATAGAGCATCACGGAGACGACGCGGATCGCCTCGAGCGCGGTCGCGCAGGTCAAGCCGAGCGGTCCTTTGTCGTCCTGTTTCGCCTGTTCCCAGGGCTTGCAGGCGTCGATGTAGACATTCACTTTGCTACAAAACTTGGTCGCTTCGGCACAGGCGACATGAAGTTTCATCTCCTCGAACGCGGTCGTATAAGCGGCCAGCGCTTCGCTCGCGGCGACCGCAAGGGCCTCCTCTTCAGACCCAGCCGGCGGCGGTTCGGGAAGGACGCCGTCGAAGTTCTTTTTCAACAATTCAAGAATCCGCCGGGCGCCGTTGCCCAGATTTTTGACCAAGTCGGCATTGTAGCGCTCGTTCATCCGTTTGTCGGTGAAACTGGTATCTTGGCCGAGCGCCATGTCGGCGATCACGTGATAGCGGAACGCGTCCAAGCCGTATTGCTCGATGTACGGTTCGGGCTGCAAGGCACCGCCACCGGTCTTAGTAATCTTGCTGTCGTCTTTCAGCCACCAGCCGTGGGCGAAAATCGTCTTCGGCATCGAAATCCCGGCGGCGTGCAGCATGGTCGGCCAGTACACCGTGTGGGTGGTGAGAATGTCTTTGCCGATCAAGTGCATCGCGTTGGACCAACGAGCAGCGAACGCCGGATCACTGGCACCTTTCGCCACGTCAAAGCCGATCGCACTGATGTAATTGGTCAGCGCGTCGAACCAAACGAAGGTGACGAAGTCTTCGTCGAAGGGCAGCGGGATCCCCCACTCCAGTCGCGACTTCGGACGCGAAATGCACAGATCTTCCAAGACCTGTTTCTTCAAAAAGCCGAGCGTTTCGTTGGCACGGTAGTTGGGTAAAATGAAATCGGCATGACCCTCGATGTACTCGATCAGCCAGTCTTTGTACTGGCCCATCTTGAAGAAGTAATTGCTCTCCTCAACCCATTCGACCGGACGTCCGGTCGGCGACAGGCCATCAACCAAATCTTTCTCTTGCACGAACATCTCGTCCGCTACGCAGTACCAGCCCCCGTAGTCCTTTTTGTAGATCTCACCCTTGTCGAACAAGGCTTGCAAGAGTTGCTGAACCACCGAGGTGTGGCGCTTCTCGGTGGTGCGGATAAAGTCGTCGTTCGACGCGCCCACGCGCTTGGCCATGTCCTGAAAATGCACAACCATTTCATCGACGTGCTGCTGCGGTTCGAGCCCGCGCTTTTGCGCCGCCTGTTGCACCTTCTGGCCGTGTTCGTCGACGCCGGTGAGAAAGTACGTCGGCACGCCTTTCATGCGGTGGTAACGGGTCAGCACATCCGCCAAGATGGTGGTATAGGCGTGCCCAATATGCGGCCGATCGTTAACGTAGTAGATCGGCGTGGTGACATAAAAAGAATCACTCACGGTCTTTTAGGAAGATAGAAGGTGGAAGATCGAAGTGGCGAAAAAATTAAAGCTGCTGCGCGACTTCTTCGACGGTGAAGATTTCGATGATGTCGCCATCGGCGAACTCGTCCCAAGCAGCGAGGCCAATGCCGCATTCCTGGCCGTTGCCGACTTCCTTCACTTCGTCTTTGAAGCGACGCAAGGTCGACACTTTGCCGTGATCGTGAACGATGTCTTTCTTCCGGCGAACGCGGGCGTGCGCCCCGCGAAGGACGCGGCCTTTGATGACCACGCAACCGGCCACGTTCGGCGCTTTGTTGAGACGGAACACCTGACGGCACTCGGCTTGACCGACGACGGTTTCTTTCTGCTCCGGCGGAAGCATTGCCGCCATGCCGGCGGAGACGTGATCGATGAGCTGATAAATGATGTCGAACGAATGGATCGGCACGTCTTCACGCTTGGCCGCCTTGGTGGCTTTTCCGTCGATCGGGGCGTGGAAGGCGATGACTTCCGCGCCGGAGGCTTCGGCGAGAATGATGTCGTTCTCGGTGACCGTGCCGACTTCAAGTCCGATAAATTTGACGCCGACCTTGTCGCTTTTGATTTCGGTGAGCGAATCGCGGATCGCTTCGAGGCTACCTTGTACGTCGGCTTTAATCAGCACGGCGAACTCCTTGTCCTCTTCGGCCTTTTTCATGTCGAGCAGGGTCGCGAGGTCCATCGGTTTCGTCGGAGCCTTGAGCGCCTGCTGGCGAAGTTCCTCTTCGAGATCGGCAGCAATTTTCTTGGCAATCTTTTCGGTCGCAACCACCGAGATCACCGAACCAGCTTCGGGCACGCCATTGAGTCCGAGGATGCGCACGGCGTGGGCCGGGCTGGCGGCTTGCACGTCGCCGCGGTCACCGATCATCTTCTTCACTTTGCCGGCGTGGTGGCCAACGACAATGGCGTCGTTGCGATGGAGGATACCGGAGGTGATCAGCACGGTGGCGATCGGCCCCATGCCGGGTTCCATCTGCGCTTCGATGACGATGCCACTGGTGGGGGCACCTTCTTCCACTTCGAGTTCGAGAACTTCCGCTTGGAGGAGGATGAGATCGAGCAATTCTTCGAGACCGTCACCGGTTTTGCCACTGACTTTTATCGTTTCAATCTCGCCGCCCCATTCGGTCGGCGTGAGTTCGCGGGCTTGCAACTGCTGCATCACGCGGTCGGCGTTGGCGGCGGGCAAGTCGCACTTGTTGATCGCGACCATCATGGTGACATCGGCCTCTTTGATGTGGCGGATGGCTTCCTCGGTTTGCGGCATAATGCCATCGTCGGCGGCGATGACAATGACCGCGATATCGGTCAGACTGGCACCGCGGGCACGCATCTTGGAGAACGCCGAGTGACCGGGCGTGTCGAGAAAAGTAATCTGTTTGGACTCACCACCGTGTTCCTTGCTGATGGTGTATGCGCCGATGTGCTGGGTGATTCCCCCGGCCTCGCCGTGGGCGACGCGGCTATCGCGGAAGTAGTCGAGCAAGGTCGTTTTGCCATGGTCGACATGGCCGAGAAAGGTGACGACTGGCGGTTTTTCGCCGCCGACTACGACGGTCGGTGCGCCCTTTTTACCCTTTTTCTTGTCTTTCTTGGGCTTCTTTTTCTTCTGACGCGACGGTGGCGGAACGAGCGGTGCCGCGGCAGCGGCAGCGGCGGCGGCCTCGGCGGCTAAGCGCTCCGTTTTGGTCAGTTTGACTTCGCGCACGACGGGTTTGTCGAAATTGCGCGGCTTTTTGAGATCGGGCTCGAACGAGGTAACGGCAGGGGGCGGCTCCGGCGGTGGCGGTGGCGGCTCGGGTTCGGCCGTGCCCATCTCCATCCGGTAGCCATGCTTGGCCGCGATTTTGGCCGCGACCTTGATGTCGATTTTCTGGTTGATGCCAGCGAAGATGTTGTTGGCCATCAGCTCCGCGATCAACACATTGGCCTTCACTCCGATCTGTTCGGCGAACTCTTTGACAATGACAAACGGGCCCTCCACGAGGATTAGTTTGTCGTCGGTTGTTTTATCGTCACTCATTCGGATGTTGGATCGGTGTGGTGTGGTTGCGCGGAGGCAGGATGGAAGAGGGTGAAAGCGCGTTGAACGCGGTCTGTTTATTTAAGCTTGGGCGACGCGACTAGTTTTGGAAGCGACCGTGGATTTTCTCGTAGTACTTCTCGGCCGCGCCTTTCACTTCGTGAGCGGTGGCTTTGGTCATGCCCTCGATCCCAGCGAGGTCTTCAAGGTCGGCGGCCATGATTCCCTCAGGCGTGAGGAAGCCAGCGCCAACGAGGCCTTCCGCTTGTTCGCGGCTGATGCCCTGAACCGCAGCGAGGTCGTTGATGGCAAGCGCCACACGTTCGCCGAAGTCCATTTTGGCTTCGTCTTTCTGGATGTCGATTTTCCAACCGGTAAGCTTGGAGGTGAGACGCGCGTTTTGGCCTTTCTTGCCGATCGCGAGGGAGAGTTGGTCTTCGTCGACAATCACTTTGATGCGGTGGGTGATCGCGTCTTCTTCGACCTTGGCGAGTTTCGCGGGAGCAAGCGCGGCCGCGACATACTTGCGGATATCGGGGAAGTAACGAACGATGTCCACTTTCTCGCCGCCGAGATCGCGCACGATACTCTTGACGCGGATACCGCGCATGCCGACGCAGGCGCCGACCGGATCGATGTTTTCCTCGGCCGAACGGACCGACACTTTAGAGCGGAAGCCGGCCTCGCGGGCAATGCCCATGATCTCTACCGAACCATCGCTGATCTCGGTGACCTCGCGTTCGAACAGTTTGCGGACAAAATCGGGATGGCTGCGCGACAGCACAATTTCGGGGCCACGGTTCTGGCTCTTCACCGCGAGAACGAAGGCCTGAATGCTATCACCGACTTGGTATTCCTCGGTCGGCACACGTTCGGAGGACGGCATCACGGCTTCGGCGGTCTCGAGTTCGATGATCACATCGTTGCGATCGAAACGGCGTACCGTGCCGCGCACGATCGAACCAGCCCGGTCCTTGTAATCGGAAAACACGCGCTCCTTCTCGGCTTCGCGGATCTTGTGCATGATCGTCTGGCGCGCCGTTTGCGCGGCGATGCGACCAAACTCCTTTTCCGATTCAACCCGGAACTCGACAAACGCACCGAGGTGGATGTCGGGCTTCTGCTTGCGCGCTTTCTCGAGGCTGATCTGGAGATCCTTCGCGACAACCTTTTCGACCACCTCAAGGCGGTGGAACACCCGCATTTCACCGCTTTTCCGATCGATTTCAACGCGGTACTCGCCGTTGGGCCCGATCGATTTTTTCGCGGCGCTTACCAGTGCCGATTCAATGGCCAACAACAACGTCTCCTGATCCAGGTTACGCTCTTGCGCCAAACTTTCTATGACGTTCAACAGTCCATCGTTGGCCATCGTGTTCTCTCCGTATAAATTGTCTCTCGATGAACCAAAGGCCCATCAAATAAAAAAGCGGGCAAAGCCCACTTTGTCGCTTGTTCCAAAATGTAGAACGAGGCCGGATTGTACGGGCAAGCCGAGACAGGGGTCAATCCCTATTCCAAGAAAAGATCAGGGAATTCCAAGGGGTATCCAAGACGGAGAAACCGGCCTTTGCCAACAATCGAAGCCCGCGCTCGGCGCAAATGGCGCCAAGGCAGAGTCAGGAATCAGGTATAAGCCCGACGCACTTGATGGTCTTTGACCACCCGAACCAGATTCTCACGGGAGAACGGTTTCTTCAAAACGGTCATGGTGCCGAGGCTGAGCGCCTCATCCATTAACTGGGATTCGAAGTGCGCGGTGACAATGATAAATTCGGTACTCGGCCCCAAGTCGCGGAAGTTACGGAGCACTTCCACGCCGTTGGCTTTCGGCATTTGCAGGTCGAGGAAGACCAAGTCGTACTGCTGGATTTTCAGGTAGTCCATGGCCATCTCGCCGTCAGGGAGAATGTCGACCACATGGCCCATGCTGCGCAACCAGGTGCCGATCAGATCACGGAACAGCGGCTCGTCGTCCACCACCATGATTTGCAGTTCCTGATGGGAGGAGGAGGAACGATGGTACATCCGCCATTGAACCAGCATGTCGCGGTCGAAGCGCCAATAACGGCCGACTTTGGAGGCCGGCATCTTTTTGGTTCGTGCGTATTTATACACCGTTTCGATGGGCATCTCTAAGAATGCGGCAGTCTCTTGAATGGTGAGGTAGGTCTTCTTACTCATGTTGGTACAAGGTTAATACGTGGAAACGGGATTGCAATGAGGATTCAATAGGACGCTTAAAACTGCTTTTTCTTCGCGGCTTTGTGTTGATGCAGGACGTTTAGAAAAACCTTTTTGTCGATAGGTTTCTTCAACACGGTCAAGTTGCCGAGCGAGAGCGCCTCGTCCAAGGCCTTTCCTTCAAAATAGCCGGTGATAATGATCACTTTGGCGCCAACATTGATCTTGTAGATATCACGCAGAACTTGCACGCCGTCCATTTTGGGCATCATCAAATCGAGGAAAACCAAGTCGTATTGCTGAACGCGCAACAAAGCTAAGCCCTCTTCTCCGGAGCCGACCGCGTTGTAGTCGCAGCCAATTTCTGACACCCAGGCACCAATCAACTCGCGAATGGCTTGGTCGTCATCAATTACCAAGACTTGGAGATCCAGAGGAATGCCTTTACGCTGTGTTTGCACCCACGAATCGATCTGATCACGGTCGAATCGCCAATAACGACCAACTTTGAAGGCTGGGATCTTCCCGTTGCGCGCATACTTGTAAAGGCTGTCCACAGGAAGCTTCAGGTAGGCGGCGATCTCCTCGATCGTCATATAGATACGTGGTGGCATCGGTGCGGACTATCTCACCACAGTTCTACCGTCAATATGTAATGATTGTAAACTTGCTGGAGCGCGTTGACAGATAAAAGGCACCTATTCGCACCATCAACCATGTCAAAGACGATAATGACAATTCAAAGCCGGTCAGTGTCGCAATTTCACCAAACGGTCCTATCGGCGCAAAGTGTTGCGCGAATGTTGATCAAGAGTACGGCAAACTGTTGAGCAAAAATTGAAGCAGAATCGCGACACGCTCGTCGAAAGTGCAACTCAAAGAGGGCAAAAACTTTGCATCTCCCGCAAACCAGAGGCAAGACGATGGTAATGGCAAAAGCAAAAGCAGCAAAAGCAGCAAAAGCGAAAGCAGCGAAATCAGGAAAAGCGAAAGCGAAAGATGAGTACAAGACTCGTCAGACCTTGCTCGCGCGGCTGAAAGACCAGCAAGACGACCGTTCATGGGAGGAGTTCGTCCACTATTACGAACGCTATATCTACGCCATCATCTCCAACATGAACATGCCCCACCACGATTGTCAGGATTTGGTCCAGACCGTCCTGCTGAAGGCCTGGAAGAACCTGCCGAAGTTTAACTACGACCCCGGCAAGGGTAAGTTCCGCGGTTGGATCACCGCCGTCACCAAGAACTCGGTGAAGGATTACATCGCGAAAAATTTCCGCCGCCAGCGCCTGCTCGACGCCAAGCGCAGTTCGCCCGACTCCGACCGCAAAGGCGACCTCCCCGAGATCGACAACATCGCCGTCAAAGAATGGCAGAACTACCTCTCGCAGATGGCCTGGGAAAATGTCGAAGGCCGGCTCGCCCCCAAAGTGAAAGCCAGCTTCCTCATGCTGCTCGAAGGCAAAGCCGTTCGCGAAATCGCCGAACAGCTCGGCCTCGCCGAGAACTCGGTGTACCAATATAAGAGCCGGGTTCAGAAACTGCTGTTCAAAGAAGTGGTCCGACTCGAATACGAGTTGGGCTAAGTCAACCGGAAGTGACATCGGGCATCCGCGCACGATGCCGCCCCTTGCAGTGATTGCCTCTATCTGGAAACTTTGGTAGTTCCAAACGCATGAGATTTCGCCGCTGCTTACTTCTGCCCGCCCTGCTTCTTACTCTCCTCGCGCTCCCCTTCCCGCCCAGCGCGAACGCGGCCGAAAAACCGAACATCCTGTTCATCGCCATCGACGACCAAAACGATTGGATGGGCTGTATGGGCGGACACCCCCAAGCAAAGACGCCGCACATCGACGCGCTCGCCGAACGCGGCACCCTGTTCCTCAACGCGCAATGCCAGTCGCCGCTGTGCAATCCCTCGCGCACCAGCGTGATGACCGGCAAGCGCCCCAGCAGCACGGGCATCTACGGACTCGCCCCCTGGTTCCGCACCGTTCCCGAACTCGCTGATATCGTCACCCTGCCCCAATATCTGCAAGCGCAAGGCTACACCACCTACACCACCGGCAAGATCTACCACGGCCGAAATGGACGCGGCCCGAACGACAAAGAGTTCCAACATATCGGTCCGGCCGCGGGCGTCGGGGTCAGACCTAAACAAAAGTTGGTGGACACCCCGTCCAAGCATCCGCTGGTCGACTGGGGCGTGTTCGATCACAAGGACGAGGACAAAGGCGACTTCAAGGTGGCGACCTGGGCGGTCGAGGCGCTCGACCAGATGCCACGCGGTGAGGAAGCAGGAGGCGACAAGCCGTTCTTTCTGTCCTGCGGATTCTTTCTGCCGCACGTGCCTTGCTACGCGACCCAGAAGTGGTTCGACCTCTATCCGGAAGACACCCTCGAACTGCCGCCCTTCCTGAAAAACGACCGCGCCGACACGCCGCGCTTTTCCTGGTTCCTCCATTGGAAGCTCCCCGAACCCCGGCATAAGTTCCTGATCGAGTCCGGCGAATGGAAGAACGCGGTCCGCTCCTATCTCGCCTGCACCTCGTTCGTCGATAGCCAAGTCGGCCGCGTGCTCACCGCGCTCGAACGCAACGGCTTCAAAGACGACACCATCATCGTGCTCTGGACCGACCACGGCTACCACCTCGGCGAAAAGGAAATCACCGGCAAGAACACGCTCTGGGACAACTCGGCCAACGTCCCGCTGATGTTCGCCGGCCCCGGCGTCACGCCCCGTCAACGCTGCACCAAACCCGCCGAGCTGCTCGACATGTACCCCACCCTGCTCGAACTCGCCGGCCTCCCC